>Ga0255336_100069_pt1 | contig 249639 bp, 283 predicted proteins | sample MeOH1_35cm_T3_17_FD_189102 | JGI IMG/M metagenome (GOLD analysis project Ga0255336, IMG submission 189102) | Sandy soil microbial communities from University of British Columbia, Vancouver, Canada - MeOH1_35cm_T3_179 | ecosystem: Engineered > Artificial ecosystem > Sand microcosm > Unclassified... | reverse complement strand
CCCGTGCTCCGCCGTGGCCGTCGACGTTCTCGCGAGCAGACGGGGCCGATAGCCTCAAGATCGCGCACAGAACGCCTTGCGGTAGCACTACGATGCTTTCCACTCCCAATCTGGTCATCTGGACGCCGTTAGTGCGCGGGCGGAGAGCACCCAGGCATGCTGCGGCCATACCAATATTTGATCGTGCTGGCTTCACGACTCCCAATCATCAAATGTCGTTATCGGCTATCTGCGACCGTATGTCGTCCACACCGTCCACTTTCTTTCAAAATGCGATGCCTGATCGTGGAGGTGAGGTGGACTAATGATGGCCTGAGTCCAGCGACCATCGGGTCCAGGACCTGTTAGCCTTCGATGTGGTCTTCTGCGGAGCATCGTATATGGGTGGGAAAGACAGCATCTTCCAGGTCACTGTGTCTCTCTCCGGCTGCCCGTCCCTGTCATGTCAACACCCACAGAACAGTTTGCCAATCTGTCCTTGCCTTCATCGTCGCTGATGGAATTTGATTCGACTCCCATCGACGAGAGGAAAATCCAAGTTCGAGACATCCTTTCATCCTTTCACCGTGACACGTTCCCGACCGAATTCCGAACTGACATCTTTGCACGCATCAATGACGAGCAAGGCCGGAGAGAAAACTACGAGTGGACCATTCCCGAAGACTTGGAGGGCACGTTGATGCAATGGGGGGTGCATGACGAACATTGCTGGTCATTCCTCGGAAAATGCCAAACACCACGAAACCGCGCGACCTTGTTCAATGAGAAGCTCAGACGCCGATTCGAGCGGGCATTTGAGAGCTATGAAGGTATTGCCAACCTCGATCAGCCAGGGCCGCCCGCACCGACGACGACGTCGGCGCAAATCCGCACCCAAGTTCGTCATATCTCCGACACCATTCGTACCCTCGTGCAGGCCGCCCAGACGGACCAGGCCGAGAGACAAATCATCGATGACCGCATTGCTCGGCAGTATATGTCGGCCCTGGCTCGTCAACTGCTCTCCGTTCTCGAGACCGTGTGTAAAAATCATGAGGACGTCTCTCCACTCTCACCCTTTCGTCGACGCCACCGGCGACCGACATCGGGAGCAGAGCCGGAGTGCAGCTTGTATCATGATTTGATTGGACGGCCGCCGCGGTCAACCGGTGTCTTCATGTTGGACGCTCTGGACCAGATCCCAGCTGCCATCTTCGAAGATATGACGGATCGAATGCAACAGATCGGTGCGCTGCTACTTGCCAACAGAGCTCCACGTAACTATCGAGAGAGATTCCGAGCAATCTCGGACAGAGCGCTTTCAATATCGACTCCAGGATCGACTTAGGGCACCACCGTCACCCCTTCTGTCTGATGCGAGAGGTGGCGGGTGAAAATCGATCCAAGAGGTCTGCTACCCTGAGGCAGAAGAATGGCGGCCGCTCTTTCGAGTCGTTCCTTCAATTTACTTCCATTTCAGCATAGTCTGGCATTCTTGCCGATACCCATGCTTTATTAGAAGGCCAGCCTTAATATTCCCGCGTCAGCAATCTTGAGAGGACGAGGGCCTCGTCTAGGAATCCGAGCGCACTAAAGAGCTTTCCCAGAACCTGCATCTTCCCCCTATGCGTATTTATCGGTGCATTACTCGAGCTCAAGTGGAGGTGGTCGTGAGGGCAGGACTTGTTTGCTCTTCAATATCTCAGCGGGCGGACCGTCTCCTGGTAAGCGGACTGATCTCATGATTCTACCGTCATCGCAAGGACTGCCATGCAAGGGGGGTTGTATGGGATCCAAAGACCTTGCACCCTTCACTTCAAGGTGATTTAACATTGGTTACATTCCTTCAGGTAGCCAGCAGCAACCTCCTCCCGACAACGACAACGACTGAATCAATGAATGGATTTGTCTCTACTTGCATCTGGGGACTTGATGAATGTCTGGACGTTCGCTCTGCTTCTTTGAGCAATGGCGTCACGTGAAAGTCAATGCACTTCTTGCTCCCACTCCTCAGGGAGATCCTTTTGAACTCTAATACCACGACGTAAGCATTAGCTCACCCGTGTGGAGTTTGTCAATTGCCTTGCCAGTGCCGGTACCGATGCCGATGTCACCTTCCCCCCACCTTCGAGCTTTGGGAACTGGAGCGGACACGCTGCCGAGGCCGGTCCCGAGGACGGCTCAACTAGATGGGTTGAATCAGGCTACATGAACCCTCGCGCACGACGGCCAGATCAGTGAAGCTAGAGTGCAGACTCGATCCAATTAAACTTGGAAAGGCCTCCTCCACCCCCCGCGCGCAAAGCAAGCAGTGAGAGTGTGGGGACTCGTGGCTACCCCTCTATCTGCTGATATGGCATAAATATATGGAAGAGTTATGATCCACACTCCCCAGGACTGTTCCGACCCAGAGTCTCTGAGCACCTGATTTGCCCTTTCCTCCCTGACTGTCTATCTATTTCTCAGCAGTGCTTCTCGCTGATCTCAGAAATTACACATACTCTCTCTTTCTTGGCACAATGGGCTCCATTGAAGTGCCCACCCGGCACAAGGCCGTGGTCTACGACAATCCCGGCACCATCTCCACCAAGGTCGAGGAGATTGAGACCCCCAAACCCGGTGTGGGCGAGGTGCTGGTCAACCTCACACACTCTGGCGTCTGCCACTCGGACATGGCCGTCATGTTGAACGCGTGGAAAACGCTTCCGGTCCCGACCCAGAAGGGACAAGTTGGTGGCCATGAGGGTGTTGGTACGGTCGTTGCGTTGGGCCCAGGCACCGAGAACTTTGGCTTGAAGATCGGCAACCGCGTGGGTATCAAATGGATGGCTTCAGCCTGTGGAAACTGTATCCCGTGTCTGGCGGGCGCGGATGCCTGCTGTCTGACGGGGAAAATCAGCGGCTACTACACTCCAGGAACCTTCCAGCAGTACGCACTGGCGCCGGCCCATTATGTGACGCCAATTCCAGACGGCCTCGCCAGCGATGCGGCGGCACCATTGCTCTGTGGTGGTGTCACCGTCTATGCGGCCTTGAAGAAGAGTGGAGCGCACCCCGGAGACTGGGTGGTGATTCCCGGCGCAGGCGGCGGGCTGGGACATCTGGCCGTGCAGATCGCTTCTCGAGGCATGGGCTTCCGAGTGATTGGGATCGACATGGGTGAGAAGGAAAAGCTGGCCAAAGAGTGTGGCGCGGAAGTTTTCATCGATCTCTCCAAATACAGTCGAGATCAGGCAGGAACCGACAAGCTGACGGCTGACGTGAAGGCCGTGACTGGAGGCGTTGGTGTGTCTTCGGTGGTCGTTTGCGCGGCCAGTAACGCCGCCTATGCTCAGGGGATGAATTTCCTCAAGTTTAGGGGAACCCTGGTCTGTGTGGGTGTCCCCGAAGGCAGTCCGGTGGCCATCGCAACAGCAGATCCTGGTAGCATACTCGTATCTGAACTCCGCATTGTGGGCAGTGCCGTGGGCAACCGGTTGGAAGCCATCGAAACCTTGGATATGGCAGCAAGGCAAGTTTCTCCAGTTGGTATCCTTGAACCCGAGATGCTAACGGGAGCAGAGGCGTGGTGAAGACCCATTTCGAAACTCGGAAGATGGATCAATTGACAGATGTCTTTGAGAAAATGGGCAAGGGTCAATTGCAGGGAAGGGTCGTCATTGATCTCAGTGGTTAAGATAACATACTGATGTACCCTGCCATATCGATGGAATAAATGGGATGAATGCTAGATCTTTGACTGCAACGTGCGCCGTCACAAAGACTCCTATTCTGTCCGAGGCACATGGGTGCTGTATACTGTAGACTCACCATAGCCGGGCATCTCTGGTCGATGTAGCACATTAGGCTTTTAGACCCTCACCGGGTTTTGGATCCTTTTGCCAGCTGGTGCCGTCTGCTGTGCTGGCACGACCATAGGGGGTTCCAAAATCTTGTGGGGTCCAAAACTCTCGTGGGGGCCCAAACTTGGTGTGCTAAAGCTTGCAGCGACTCCAGCATCTTGCGGATTTAGCCAGATCCCCAAAGACACAAAGTGGGATGGCGCTCCGCTCAAACTGGCATGTCCGTTTAAAGCATGGAGGATAGGTCTTCCCCCGGCTGCCAGACAAGCTTAGCCGTCGATGTGCATCATCCATTCGGCCTGACTGCAAAATGAATCCCTACAATTCTCCTTACCACTTCCCCCAGCATACGCCCGGACCACCGCAACCTCCATGGCAAGCACCTCCACGACGGCCGGGATGGCAAGATCCAGGACGACAACAGCCACCACCACCACCGCCGCCGCCGCCGCCGCCGGCACAGCCGTCGCCAGTGTCTCTGTACAATCCAAATGCCTTTGGGCCTATGCCGTCAGCGCCCTCTGGGCCATTTGCCCCTTCTCCGGCGCAGGGAGCGCAGCATGATACTTCACTGTGGGCCGAGCGGTACAATCAGAGTATGCAAAATCAAGGAGTTGGCCAAAGACCTCCTCTACCTCCGCGACAGACGAGTGCGGTCAGTCAGCCGAACCCGAAGCCCGAGCAGGGGAATGTCGCCCACTACCCACGGTACGGACACGGCACGTCGAATGAAGGGATATCGCAAGCGCCTTCGCAACAGTATACAACGGGCCTATGGAGTCACCCCCATCATGTCCAGCCTCAGCAGCCGTCGTCTGGCCTTCCTCCGCCGCCTCCACCTCGGCCACCAGAATATCAGACCCAAGTCCAGTCACCATCCAATTGGTTCAACGCACCGCACGAATATTACTCACATGGACTGCCCTCACACCATTATGATCCCCAACCTCAACATCTGTGGAACGCCCCGGCGGCCGAGAGTGCTGGCGGCCATTCAGGCCCTATGTACCACCTCACTGGAGTTCACCAGCAACCAGTCGCACCTTCATCTGAACCAGCGCCATTAGTTTCTCCCATAGAATCGGGAAGCGACCACTGGGGGGCACGGCAAGGGACGGTGAGCCCGCCAAATCCGAGCAAGAATTTGACCCAAGCGACGGTCCTCGGTTCAGGATTACCTTTTGACTGGGAACATTTTGAAACTCAAGCTTCACACGGTTCGGGAAGCGGAGGAGGCAATCAGATTCAGACGCCAACAGAGTCTCAACAAGTCAACCCAATCTTCGTGTCTCCACCGCAGGTGAATGCCGAAGCGACGACGAGCTCGGCCGCGAGTGGCAAGCCAGGGCCCAGCTCATCACCTGGCGCTGGCCAGAGAAAAGATAAGCCGGCAGCCAGCATCAAAGAATCTCCTGATCAAGTGCCAGCAAACGTGACAACTTCAGGAGCTTCTGACTCGACACCCTCGGCCCCTGGCCAACAGGACCACCTTCCGTCTGTGACCATTTCAGAAGGGGACAACCATGGCCCCGGACATATCGACAGTGTGATCCACGCTTGGAGCTCTCCTCTTCAGCCGTCTGCTCGCCAAGATCATACCGTTCGCCCAGACTCTCGTTCTTCAAACGCCACTGCACCCCCGGAGGTGCCAGCAATTGTCAAGGTTGTAGATCCCTACAGCGACCTTGAGCCCGAATTTCGAGCCTCGCTAAATCGGTTTGCCGCCATGTTGGGAAAGGAATCAGCCGCCGACACGGACGAGGAGAAGTTTGAGATTTTCCAAGCCTTTGTCTCCAAAGAGCTGCGGTTACGAAGTCTCCTCTACGGCGTGGAACTGCCCAACGGAATTGCCCAAGCGAATGGCGGGCCAAGGAACGGCCCCAAGGGCCAAGGCGAGAATAGTACCACGCTGAGCTCCTTCAAAGAGCCTCGGCCTGACGATGTGAAAGGCAGACCAGACGAAATAGAGACCCATGATCGGCAATCAGGACGCTTGAGTTCTGCGCCCCAGGAGAAAGACCAGAAGCACGGCCTTGGCGAGATGACGCCGAGAGGCCATGAGCAGGTCGACCGAGATCGTGTCGATCACGCTCCAAGCTCAGAGTCACCGGCACCGCCGTCGTCCAAGACTGCTTCCCTGAACGAATCATCCATATTGAACGATCAATCTCATATGAGTGTTCCTGCGCCAATGAGCGTCGTCCAAGAAGAAAAGGCTTCTGAACCAAAGAGGGCGTGCACATCGAACGCAGAGAAAGCTTTAGAATTACAGGCGTCGTGGAAGCAGAACAATCTATCGGCTGAAAAGACAACCTCGGACGGAGAGAGGAAATCAGCCGAGACATCTCCATCAAGGCCATCGTCCCGGACAAAGGAAAGCCTACCCTTTGAGGAATTTCCCAGGCCAAAGGTGGCGGTCAAGCCCCGAGATGACCTCATCGACGGAGATGTGGAACCCGAATACAGCCCTGGCGGACGTCCTCGTATACGGGGGGCCAGTCCCAAGGCGCCACCCGTGGTCAAGTTGGATCCGAGTGCAGCTGCGGTGATGGTCGAGACTCCTCGCCCACCCTCTGGTGATGAAGACCAGTCCGCGAGCAACGACGCGCCTGTGGTCATTGAGGACTACGTCATGCCTGAGGCCGCTTCATCGGGAGGGAATGCGCCCATCCTTCTGCAGGCAGAGCAAGACGCCTCCGTGGCAAGCAGTGGTCATGACAAAGGGGGCCCGCTGATCAATTTTCAGCCGCCAAGGCCTGTGTACACTCCCTTCCGTTATAACGAGGCCGCGCAAAGTCAGCAACGGCTCTCGTTGGAGCGACCCGCTGACCAGTCGTACTCGTCGTTGCGGAACCAAGTGGTCAGCTCGGGCCGGTTGATGGCGCCGGAGCCTATCCCTACTCCAACACCCGTTTCACCAACATCAGGCAGAAAGGAACATGAAGAGGCATTTGTGGGACTGATTCGGCAACACAGCAAGGCTGTACGAAAGAAGACATCAGACAGACCGAGCCTCGTGAGAGCAGGAGACATCGGGCCCAGAAGTCTGCCGGTCAGCATGAGAGCGGGGACACCAGCTGCCAATACCAAAGCGGTCGATCGGTTAAAGAGTGCGGTGACCGCCGTACGCACCACCTTACCCCGGAGCGTCTCTGGTGACGTCTCTCAGCACGCCAAGCTCGCAGCAACCCAAGAAACTCTCGAGGCGATGCCCGACCAATTCGGGTTCATTCATGAGACCGTCCTGGCGTGGGATCGAGCAAGCCGAGAGGTGAGGAAAACGCAGGATGCAGAGCGGCATGCTCGGCAGGCCGAGTCAGAAGCGCACATTGACGACTTGTTCAACGACAACGAAATTGGTTATGCCGACATTGGAGTCATGGAGGCTGAATTCAAACTGGCCGAGGCTGAACGAAAGTATCAGGAAGATCAGCAGGAGCTGGAGTCATTTATCGCCCAAGTCTTCACCCCCGTCACCGCACGGATCCAAAAGGAGATCGCCGAGCTCGACAAAGCATACACCACGACGGTGGATCTCCTCGATTCCGACAGTGAACCGGCCAGCCGATACCTGCGAGCCGATGGCAATCCTGCGCCCATGTTCGAGGTGCTGAACTGCCTCCTGACCATCTTCAACAAGCGTGAAATCCGGCATCAGAAGGTCGCCGAGGCCCAGGTGGAGAGAGAACGGCGGCGAAAGCGGCTCGAACTGACGGTGCTGTACACCAACGGTGATACGACAGGGGTCAAGAGCCTGGAGCAAGAATTCGCCGTCGCGGAGAACTTGCAGGTGCTGGAGGAAGCGCGTCACAAGGACGCCAGAGCGAACAAGTTGGTGGATGCGTTTGATCGCGCCACGGTCCGCGGTCTCGGTGACAATCAAACATTTGTCGACGATCTCCTTCCCCGGCTTCGGGATCTCCGATCGGTCATTCTTGCCGACAAGCACGAGCTGCCACCGACCGATCTCTACGAAGCCGATGGGCCCCGTGACACGCTCTCTTTCGCACAGGACGCGGTCCATTTGGTCCTGGCTGATTCTCGAAAGCTGCTGAGTCTTGCCCGTGAAGCTGACAGCCTCCTCAATAATGCCGACTACGCCGTCTCCGTGGCCGCGGCCCGCGTGGCCCATGCGGACAAGGCCACGTATACCAAGCTGGAGCAAGAAAAGGCAAAGGAAGATGCAAAGATTGTCGACGAGACCAACAGTCGCATCAGCGGTGTTCAGAAGGCGCCCGAGGAAGCTCTCGCCTTGATCCGCGAGGTCGTGGACAGGATTGGCGACGACCCGGAGCACCAGCTACGGATCAAAAAGGCCCTCGAAGCCGCGAAGCAACGGAATGCTGCCACCGACACGCAGCCTCCTCCAGACTGAGGTTCAGCGCCACGGCGATGCTATCCAACCACAAGGGATGCGCTGTTGGCAGCCGCGTGTCATTCTCTCCTGGTCGAGCGGATCATCTGCTGTCATGCCCATAGCCTGATCCCCGCAACCATTCATGGAATCTCTTCCTGGCAGTCATTTCCCACTGGCGGCATCCAGAGTTCAGGATGGTCTCGCCACCTCTCAGGCCAGTAACCCATACTACAGCAGGGATAGTGGATCCTTCGATTCCGCTCGATTGTCAATCTCATACTGACCTCGAGGCTAGATAATGTCGTTCTAGAGAATGTGCTTCCCATTGGATCCTCGCTGGCTGTCATCGACGGGAGGACGTCAGTCAGGATGCAAGTCAGGCAAGGGGACCCCAGCATCATCTGTGGACACGAAATGCCTGCAGATTGCCTCGTCTCTGCTGCAAGGAATGCCAAGCGCCTTTTTGGCGATGATGCATCGGACTCAGGGGAGGGGTATTGCCGAGAATGGCTTTGAAGCACTGGCTCACCGCCACGTTTTGCCGGTGCCGAGCGAGTTGAAAGGAAGAGGAAAGTTACAGCATCGAAATAAGATTCGAGATCTGAAGCAAGCGCCGCGTCTCCCAGACTTAGCGACGCCCTGACAGCGGCGCTGGCGACGATGGGGCCTGCCCGCCATGGGAACTCCCGGCGCCCGCTCTGACCAGAAAAAGGCTAACGGACCCGAGTTCTCCTTGAACACCCTGACGATCACAGAGAGGAGGAAGAGACGGCGTCCAGATGGAAACTGAAAATGGAGTCTGCTCATCTGTCGCCCTTGCGGCTGATGTTCTTTCTGCGCCGCCGTCATCGCGGACCTACGCTGCCCTTCGTCTTGTCCACCCTCCTGGCCCAAACCTGTGGCTTGGCCTGATTGACAACATGAAAACTGCATCTGGCCGCCGGGGCCAACGCAAAAGCCTTCCGAGCAGGTGTCAGGATTGTCGATCGCAATAATCCGGTGATGATCGGAAGATCCCTGATGCGGAGGAAAAGGAGGGCTTTGGCCCGCCTTGGGGAGTCAGCCACAGCACAGATCCATGCACCCTAGGGCGCCGCCTTGTGAGGCCACGATTGGCGAGTGCGTGTGGCAGTTGACGCCACTAGTTACCGTCATCGTATTTCCACCATGCACCAGCGTTGCCAACAGAGCGCTATTTTTACAGATTTGGGGCGCCGGGAGACTCGCAATAGGAGATTGCGAAAAGTGGACTGGCTAACCCATAACGTGACGCAGCCTGCAGCACAAAAACCGACCACCGGAGCCAGGGGTGCCGAATCGCGCGTGATTAGGACCGGCGTGAAAGGCGTGGTGGTTGGTGAGTTGTTTGACCCTAAAGGTGGCGCGAGCCTAGCCACCGATGACATCGCCTGAGCATGGAGGCCAGCATACAGGTCTCCTGCGGAAAAAGGGAGAGTGTAGATGGCGCGGTGCACTGTGGCTGGCTCTCGCAGACGGCGAAAGGAAAAGGTCAGAGACGGCCAGACCGACGGGCGGACAGACAGACGGAGGGCCGGACGGATCGACCGAGACAGGACGACGGGGAACTGAGACTGAAACTCAGACTATAGGTGAAGATCAGAGAATGGTTCGGCGATGGTGGTATGGAGTATGGCTGAGGGGTTCTGCGGCTGTTTGTCACTGTGTCTGTATGGCTCCATACCTTTGGATGGCTGGATGGCTGGTGGCTGCCATGGCTGATGGATCAAGGCTGAGAGCGGGCTGGTGGCTGCGCTTCTTGCTTTTGCTGGCGCTCCCACTCCTCCTCCTCCTCCCAAAAGCTGCACCTGCAGCAGGCGCCGTGCCTGAACGAGGACGCGATCTGCTTGCTCAGTGCCACGCTGCCACTCTCCAACTGCCACCACTTGCACACTCCACTGGCTGACCTGGCCGTCCAGTCCCGGCCAGTCCATCATACTGGGCACCCAGCTCCACTCATTGACGGCTGGCCACTGTCTGCCCACTCACAGCACGCTCGTCCTCCCCCAGCTAGCGTCAGTTTTTCTCGCCTGGCCCATCGTGCTCTTCGACCAACTCATTCGCCAACTTGTCGGTTCGTCCTCAACTTCGCCCCCAGCTCAGGCAAGTCCCTTCTGAGCCCGCCAGCCTTCGACCAAGTCCACTGTCGCATTCACCTCCTGTGTGCTCTGGAGACAGCTGTGGTCAGATCCCCGGGGTCCTGTTACTGCTCCTCTCAACCTTTTGGACCTCTACCGGCCGGCCATACGTCCGCCGCAGGCCAGGTCTCTCTTGTCTGAGAATCGCAATCATCAGTTTCTACAGCGTACGATCGTTCACGAACCTCGAGGTGTCGGACTGCCGGCCAACCTAATCCACTCTTTTTCGCAGCGACACATCCCCCGCCAGAGCCCACGTTGCACCCTGGTTCGCACATCCTGCGCGGTCGGCGCAGCGTCATAATATGCTGCACAACGTTGCCGACGGGATCATCGTGAAAGATTGACCAAAGAGTCGCTGCGTGTTGCCATCCCGTGTTGCTGGAGAGCAGCGCCGCGCCCGAGTCTACGTGTTTTTGGGGGGTGAGGCTGAGAACTCGTCTCAGGTCAGGTCAAGTCAGGTCCGCCTGCGCTTCAGCTCCGTGCCCTCGACGACATCTGACCTATGCACCTGCAAAAGGTACGCCTGGCGCCAATCACTCCTCGACACTGGCCTCGCTCTGTGTCTGCCTTCGGACGACACCGGTTCGGGGCTGGGGCTCCTGCGCCCGCCAGAACTGGCAGGCTGTTGCCTCGATCTTTCCACCCTGAGAGCAGATCCGCCTGAAGCAAGAGCGAGGGAGGGTCGTTTGAGAGACGGTGTCCCCTTTGTGTTCTTGACGTCGCTAACGACATGCCCTTCAGGGGAGAGGAAGTGTTTCTGACGCAATCCGTGTTGATGGCTGAACTGGATTCGGCTCCCCAACTGTCCTCCCCGGAGGAGCCTTCTGCCACTTCGCCTGATTTTCTGAAGCCCGAAAGCCCTGTGCCGACGAGTCCTCCACCCAAGGCCCGGTCGGCTCACGACTTCGAGGAATCGTCCAGACCGGGAAAGCGACCAAAGCTTGACCTCCCCCCCATGACCGCCGCGGCGGCGATTGCGGAAGCGCAACAGAAGCCCAGGCAAGGCACACCAGGCTCCAGAGGAACGAGCCCGAATCCGGCTCAGGAAGCGTTGAATGCGCTGATGGGGGCTAGTCAAAATGCCACGAGCAACGCTCCTCTGTCAACGTCCACCCCACCACCCCCGAACCCGGCGACGACCATGAGCGAGGCAATGGCGGTCGTTGCGGAAACCACCCAGGTGCCGTCTCCCGTGACCATCGCCGCGACCACGGCGGCGGAGGCGACGGCAACGGAAGGGACCACGGCCGGAGGGGACCATCAAGTGACGCAAACGAGCCCGGTCAGTGTGTCGAGCATCGGATCGCTCGAGAGTATGGCCGCGGTCCCATCTGGACTGACGACCACGGTCGGCAGCCCGTTGCCGATCGACGAAACGGCTCGACCGGTTCCCCCGGCGGCGGCGGCGATAGCAGAGCCCGGTTCCACATCACCGGGCGATAGTTTAAAAGCATTTTCGTATCCAGCGCCGCTGTTACAGGCCAATGAGAACACGCGACGCGGCATGAGTCTGCCTGGGTCTGGGACGCGACAAGGTACAAGATCTCCTTCCAGCAAAAAACACAGATGCCCATATTGCGCCACCGAGTTCACTCGTCATCACAATCTGAAAAGCCACCTATTAACACATTCGCAAGAAAAACCTTACGTGTGCTCGACGTGCCAGTCAAGATTTCGCCGCTTACATGACTTGAAACGCCACACAAAGCTCCACACCGGCGAGAGACCACATATCTGTCCCAAGTGCGGTCGGAAATTCGCCCGCGGGGATGCGCTGGCCCGGCACAATAAAGGGCCGGGAGGATGTGCCGGGCGGCGAGCGAGTATGGGCAGTTTCGCGGGAGAGGAAGACTATGAGGGTGGCGATGATTCCATGGACGCCGTCATGTACCACGAACCCGAAGGCTTGGAGGATGAGGAGGGCAATGCAAAGAGACCGGGCATTCGCCGCCACGCGCCTTCTGGAGATGATACCGGCGAAGACCAAGAACACTTCTCCCGCATTCCAAGCACTTACCCACCCATTCAGGGTCGACCTCCGGGTGGGATTGCGAGTGGTGTCTTTCCGCCTCGGTCAGGTTTCGTCACATCGTCCGCTGGGCCGGCGGCACCTTCAGCGGCCATGTCTCCCGGTGCGGGACTGCCCTATCCTCATCCGTCCAGCTCATCGTCCAGTGGCCGTCCTGGAGGTCATGGCGGTTCAGCGTTTGCGCAAAACCTCCTGACAGAAAGTCCGAAACCATTGTCCCCCGGCCAGAGTCATCACACTCCCGCACGCGGCCCCGGTCCCGCCGAGGCAAGTCTGACCAGGAACAGATCTTCCAGCATGACACATTATCAACAACAACAGCAGCCGCCGCCGCCGCCGCCGCCGTACACTCGCTCGGCGAGTGGTCACGGTTCATCTCTTGGTGTTCCCTCCGGGCCACAGCTCCCTCCGCCTCATTCGCTGAATCCCCCGGACCCGAGATTTACGTTACCCAGTCAAGGCGGCCCTGCCCATCCTCCTACGCAGCCGAGTGGTCCACCAACACACATGAGCGGGAGTGGCCCCCTGTCATCGCACAGCAACAGCCTCTCAAGCCACGGACATTCTGGTCATGGCAGTGGCGAGACGAACAATCCCATGTTCGCCAAAGAGGACCGAATCTGGGCTGTTGTGAAAAGTCTGGAGCAACGGATCAGCTTGATGCAAGAGGGGATGAACTTGATGCAAGAGGAGATCAACGTGCTCAGGACCCAGCTAGCCAATGCGACCCAGATGCCACAGTCTCGGATAGCATAATGGGTTCAACGTTGCACCGTCTCCATGACTCTGTTCACGATCCGGGGAGCGCCTTCATTGATGGCCAGACATTCTCCTGTTGGGATTTCCGGCGCAGGGCGCAACCTTTTGACACCACGGATGGACGGCGGCTGGACACGACAGCACCCCTCGCGTATTCATTATACTTCTGCCATTTCACTCCTGCGACTTCACTCGCACCTATGAGATACCCCAAACGCATTTGATGTGATCCAATGGATGGCACATGGTCAGCGTTCATTCTGTATGGCGCTCTGGAGGTTTGGCGCCGCGTACGCTTTTATTATTTACTGTCCATTGCAGATGTTGGAGCGGGACATACGAGATTGACGAGGATGGTTTATTTCAATGGTTCCAATCGAGAAGCTTCCGGTGGGCCGATTTTATTTGTTTATTTGACTTGCTTGTATGAATAGCCATGCGCCAGCTGACAAGGAGAGGTTTGGAGGAGCTTTCATGGACGGAGGACGACCGAGGTGGCAGGGGAAGAACGGGAGAGACGACCACGATTTTACAATGTGTATATGTATATTACGGATGAAGGACCAGGAGGCTGGGTTTAAAAATTCATGGGAGGTTGACGATGTTGATATTGACATGGATTGTCCATTGTAGATTGGAGGTAGGAGGCCGTTGCGGTGGAAGACAGGGGAGTCAAAAGTATGATAGTTGTGATCGTGTGAGGAACCGGGTTCCTACCACACATACGGCTTCCTTGCTCTCGCTCCCTCCATGCCGGCCACGTTGGAACACGCAGGGAACTGGGTTGAACCTATCTCCGTTTCCTGGCTCTACCGAGACTGTCTAACGAGGGGAGAATGAAAGATCAGGAATATGTGCTCTGCTGCTGATCTGGCCCCAGCTGTTTCTTTAACCACGTGACATTTATCCAGCCTCAGAGGCTCTCATTTTGTTTATTCCCTCCTGTCCAGTTCTTTTAACTCTTCTCTTCGTCTTGGAGTTCTATGACCAGTTTGGATCCATCCCTGGGATCAATTCCTCAACTTGGTGTGTCGTCGTCGACGTCCGTGGAGTTGCTGACACTTTCCCAGCGCTTGTAGTTCTGCTCGTACTTCTCGATTTTGTTCATGATGGCCGCGTAGGCGTCAGTGCCGACGACGACGCGCAGAGGCGGGTCCTGGAGGATGGCCATCTCGTACATGACGCGAGCCCCTTTTTTGGGGTCGCCACGCTGATGCATGTGCCGCTTCGACATGACCTCGCGGGCGTTGAGGTGGTCGTAGGCTGGATGGCGATCAGCAAAGGTCATGCTGCGGCCGGCCCAGTCGGTCCGGAAACCGCCCGGCTCGATGAGAGTGAACTTGATGCCCCATTCGGGCTTGACCTCGTGGCTGACGGCCTCGGTGAAGCCCTCGACGGCCCATTTACTCGCGCAGTACAGGCTGAAGAATGGGACGCCGCGCTGCCCGCCGATGGACGTGACCTGCTGGATCACGCCGCCTTGAGGCGTCTGCCGGTCGCGCATCGTCTCCATAGCCGCCCGGGTCACGTCCAGCAGGCCGAAGAAGTTGATCTCCATTTGTTGCCGGATCTGTGCCTCGTTATACTCCTCGAAACAGCCGGCCAGGCCGTAGCCGGCGTTGTTGACCACGACATCGATACGTCCGAACTTGGTGAGCGCCTCCTGGAATGCGCTCTCAATGGACGATTTATCTGTCACGTCGAGCCGGGTGGCCAGGTAATTGGACTCGTTGGCGCCCTGGAACGAGAGCGAGGACGGATGGCGCGCCGTGGCCACGGCATAGTCACCTCGGTCCAGGACTTCTTGCACGTAGTCGTTGCCGAAGCCTGTGGAGCAGCCGGTGATGAGGAAGACGCGAGGCATGGCTTATTGATGGTGGTGGTCGTGATGGATTCCTAAGTTCTGCACGATCGACGGATGAGATGGGCGAGCAAGGTATCGAACATTGACTTGAAGGCTGGATGCGTTTTCTTTTATAATAATAATAACAAATGGACTTCAATCGCTCTTAACACCGTGTCTCCGGGGCTGATATCAAAGGAAGACTAATTATCAAACACACGGCGACCGACAGGAACCCTAACCCCTTGGCCCCGTTCTCAGATTAGCTGGTCAATGGCCCCCTCCCCACTTATATGGCATCCATGTTGACAGCTGGACGGATGTAACTGGCGTCATAATTCCATCTCCGAACTAGCCCAAGCCTCGCCTTCCTACCATCGACCTGCGAACAGCCATTGGATCGCGATCCTTGTGCCTCCTCTTGTATTCTGTGTACTGTGGCACTTCGCCCACTGGGCCGTATCTCTGGCCAGGGACCGGGGTCGCGCTAAAGCAAACGCTCCGGCACCACGGTTCCGCCTGGCGGTTTGGTTGGAGTCGTCTGACGCCTTGCCATCGGAGTCAGCGAAGAGGGATCAGCCTCCCACTCGGAACAGATATTGAGAAAGCATCCTGTTCGCGACGAGACATGTGGTCCCAGAATCAGGGACAACCCCCCACCAGCCATCATCGTCAGTCAACGACGATGTCGGATTTTTCCCTTCCTTCCGCCGTCAACAGCCCTTCCAATCGCCAGCCCCTGACGAGTGTGCTCTTGGAATCCTCTCCGTCTGCGTATGAGGTGGCCACCCATGCGCCCTTCCTGATCGCCGCGGGCAAAGGCCGAGTGTCCAAAAGCTTACTCTCCCGCTGGCTGGCGCAGGATCGTCTGTACGCTCAAGCCTACATCGGCTTCATCGGTGCCCTGATCGCCCGCGTGGATCTGCCGTATGTCTTTGTCAAAGATAAGTCGGCCTCGCTCCGATGGCGCATCGTCCACATGCTCAGCTCGGCCCTGTCTAACATCCACCATGAGCTGGACTTCTTCGCCAACGTGGCCACACGGTACGGCCTGGACCTGGACTGTCCCCCACGGCCGGACGTGTACTTCACCGCCGACGTCGCGACGAAGCAGTACATTGACCTGTTCCGCGCCTTCTGGACCGACCCATCCATGTCGCTGATGGAAGGCCTTGTGGTGCTCTGGGCCACCGAGCAGTGCTATCTGACCGCCTGGCGCTTTGCCGCCCAAGGACTCAGCGAATCGGACTCGCGCCGCGAAGACGACCAGGATGGCGGTGCGTTGAGGCAGGAGTTCATCCCCAACTGGACGAGTTCCGCATTCGAGCAGTTTGTCAAAGAGATTGCCGAGGTTACCAACCTGCTCGCCGACAGGGAGGATGCCTGGCGCAACATCCAGGTCTACAAGGCCGTGTGGCAGCATATCCTCGACATCGAGAAGCGCTTTTGGCCCGAGATGTGACTAGATTGATGATCGAGGTATTGAATGGAACGTACAGAGATGAGAGTACCGTCTCCATTGATTGAGTCTCAACGTCCGGCGGTGTCATTTCGTCACTAGTTTCAGGAAGTATGTCCTATCCCATGATTCTTTTCCCTGATTTTTTTTCTTACAAAGCAATTTTTACGTGGCAGGCGTTGTGCGGGTGGAGTACCATCTCTGGTAAACTTAAGAATTGTTCACAGGTACCGCACCATAGACGTCCCGCTCAATGAATCGAAGGCTCTCTTATATCTTACGATGTATCAGCATGCGTACTATTGGATTGAGAGTGACTTGATGGGCCTCGTCTCTGGGAAAATTGCTTCCTCTGCTCGAACCGAATGCGGTCTCTATGGTACATTTCATTCATAATTTCATTATTCCCTGCATAAAGCATCGCTTTAAGTCGCTGTTCGTCCTCTCCAAACAAATAGTTGACAGCTGTCCACAGCCGTCAGATATGGCCGTCCCATGTTGTCAACACTTTGATTTTGCTTTGCATCAACCCTCGTGACAATTCATGAACGAAGTTTTGCGTCCGGTGCGGAAGCGAACCGTGCTCGATGCTCCTCACTTGGTGTTTGTGGTAGAGCATGCACTCGAGAGCGAAGTGTCACAGGTGGCTGATGTTGGCGCGGATGATGGCGCTGGTGTTGGCACTATGTTGGCGCTGATGATGCTGCTGGTGTTGCACAATGTTGGCGCTGATGATGGCGCTGGTGTCGGCACTATGTTGGCGCTGATGATGGTGCTGGTGTTGGCACTGATGTTGGCACTGATGTTGGCGCTGATGTTGGCGCTCATGTTGGCAACGGCACTTCTTATGGCTTGTCAACTCCGGCCAAATCATGGCAGCAAGAAAACGACATGATGTGGGCCACAATCATAACCTTCATGCTGCAAGGACGTGGTGTCAGCTGCTCTTCGGGAGCATCACGTTAGCCGAGAAGAAAACAGGCACCATATTTGGCAATCCCGTCTTATGCACCATCCAGCCTGCAGTCAGCAGTTGAATTGAAGTGTCAACTGAAGTCCAGACAAAGACTCGCCAAGGACCAAGCTGAGATATCTCTGCCAGGCCGACATGACGCCGAAACGTCAGCGGTGCTCACGCGAGACTTCGCACATTGTCGGCCTTCCACAGGCCCATCACCGCGCCGGTTTCAGTGACCCATTCTTTGGCACCATGTACAGCAGCTTTGGCCATTCCGGTGTTTTTCCTCCGATGGCCCTTCTGGAATCCCACCCGATCTCTTTCCCCAGTCGCATACTCAGAGCCCATGCTGGGGAGCACATTTTCTCCGGCACTGAGACTCACAAAGAGTGCAAACGGAACCAACCAGACACAAAGGCCGAAATATGAGGCAATCTCCGTGAAGGTAGGCTGGTCATACAGAGCCGTCGGTGAATAATGATCTCTTCTCCCCTGGACGCCTCGATACGGTGCCGGTGCGCTGAAATGCCGGAACCACAACCAATGGTTCAGCACGACCAGTCCGCAGCTGAGGACGAAGAGCGGATCTGACAGTTTGACAATGGGGAAATGGCGTAGGTTGCTCGCGTAGATGGCATGACTGGCGACGCCCAGCAGGGTCAAATGCCACGGGAACCCATCTACCAACCACAAGAGGATCTGTGCAGCGACGACGACGTAAATGAGGCGTTTGAGGAGTTTCGCGCTGAGCACGGAGTGCTCTTCGACGAGCTCGGAGAGGTAGTAGAGGCCGGAAGCGATGGAGAGAGTGAGGAAACCGAAGCCCAGGAGCAGACCGGCGTAGCCTAGGATGGGAAGGATGTACATCTTTGGGCGGTTGTCGTGCGCGAGAGAAGTGAAGGTCACCGTACACAATTACTCGAAGCGCGGCCGAAGATGTCGATGTGGAAGAGGCCAGGACATATTGGGTGACCACATATCCCAAGACAAGGATCTCCTGCTTCCCCATAACAACCTCTGGCCCGGGATTCGGAATGGGTAGGTTGTGCAGCAGCCCAGCCAGAGGAATCTTGGCGCCATTCAAGTGATGTCAAAATTGCCCGAGCTCACGTAGGCGCTCATCCAGACCTTGCCACTTGAGGAATTCGTCGGGATATATCGTTGTACCTAGAGAGATTCTCAGTCCGGGGCATTAGTTCACCCACCGGCGATCTCGCCAGCGAGACCAGGAGTGATCGGATCGAACTGCCCAAACTTTTGCCGTATTTCAAACGAGACCTCCTTCCCCCATGGGCTGCTCGAAAGGGTGTCAGAATCAAACAAACTAACCGACCATTCTCGGGCATCTGACAGCTGCTACTTCATGAACGATATTTTATTGGTGTGGAAATCCGGTCGATGACTTCTTGGTTAACGCAAATTGCCGTGTGCGCTTCCACAAAATCTGCTCTGATAAATCAACTTCACTAGGTCTGTTCCCCTATTCGAGTGTATACTCGCAACTCGGGGGCACAGAGTCCTGTCGCTCCGGGACGCGCAGAAGGTCGATTTCTCTAGAAAACGACGTCACTGTCCGCATGTCAGACTGCTAACTGAGGCAAGCAGCGTGCGATCAGGCAGGGTGAGGTCTCTCTGTGTTTAGCTAACCATCTGGCGTGTAGCATGCAAGACTCTAAGCTTGCCTCCTCCAGCCCCCGGGGGCATGGGCGATGAGTATATATACGAGTTTGCCCTCATGCCCCCGAACTGTCGCGGATTGTCGCCATGACACCGCACTACCTTTAAGAACTCCTTGGTGAGGGAGGTGCCGTCAGAGGAGATGACTGGTAAGAGTTCCAGCGGTAACTCCACACACTCTCTGGCACAGCAGAGAGAAAAATGAGCGCCGGTGTCGATTCGACCCTTGAAGATCAGTCGATGACGATGGCCATCATCGAATCGAGGAAAGCCGTGGCATTATTAGAGCAATCGCTACGCATACAAGGAACAAAGCAGACAATCAGATGCAACAAAATAAAAAAGCCAAGTATGCGTGGTCAAGTTCCGGGACAGCAAGTAGATCAAGAGCTGGCACTAGACTGGCAACGGAAATCATTGGCCGTGTCTATCTTCGTCAAGATTCACAAACATTGTTTCGCTGACGTTGATCCTAGCACCGTCGGGCCCGATGAACTCATTCGACTTCTTCCAGCACGGCCTCGACTATCGAGTTGACGCTTCCAGGAGGTTTGGTCACCTTCCGCAGCTTTAGCCGAGGGTCAGCTTTGGTAAACAGACTGCGCCAGTCTTCTATGTCTCTCTCTTTCGAGTTGAAGTTGGTCAACATTTCCAAGTCCATGACTCTATTATTTTTGTCAGCCAATGAGTTTCTTTGTGAGGAAGGTTCCCTAGAGCCGCTGGCATACCGAATAAGCCGCTCTTCACTCTTTGGCATGGTGCCTGGCTCTGGTAAAACCCCATCCATCACAAGGAGTCTTGAAGTCGGCTTAAATGCGGGGAGGAGATTCTTCAGGATGCGCGTTGCATGGGTGTCAGAATAGTCGTGCAAGATAAAACGAAGCAAGTACACGTCGGCACCTTGGACGGGCTGGGGGGTGAAGAAATCATGGGTTTGAAACGTGACACGGTTCTTCAACCCAGAAGGGAGCTCGGACTCGCCTGCCGCAACAATTTCGGCAAGATCCTGGACAACGAAGTTGAGGTGGGGGAATCTTTCTGCGAGGGCGATGCTGGCATGGCCCACAGATCCTCCGACCTAAGGCTCCACTTAGCATGGACGACGTCGGAAAACAAAGAGGGAAGAACGCTCACGTCGACGACGGTGCCATGTGTGATCTCTTCCCAGGGGTAGCCCTCAAGAAGATGACGGACATTGTAGCCATCGGTGCTGATCAAAGCTTTCATGGTTTCCGCGAATCTTTCGGCCCGGTCTGGGTCATTTGTCATGTAGTCGAATATTGGAAGATCAGTATCGAACGCAAGATTCCAACCGGAATGATTCTTTTCTTCCGACGGCCCATACTTCTTGGTGGCTTCGACGACCTTGGCAGACGCTGGGAAGGAGTCCTCCAAGGTATAGCCCAGCCAATTGATGGTTCCTTTATCGCGGACCAGAGCACTCGACCCTGCCGTATGAGCGACGAAACCAACGCGAGGTTCGCAAAATATGTTATTGGTCATGGCCTGACGCAGGAAGCGTCGAAGATGGCCTTCGTCTACACGGGCATCCGCCGCAACATCTGAGAAGGCCCTTGCGCCATCCAAGGGTACGAATGCCGCGATGTTGAAATGATAGATCCAACGAAGACTCGAACAGTCATGGTACTGTCGGATCAATTTCGTCAGCGAAGATCCGAGTGGACTGCAGGGCAGAGACCAACACTGCAGACCAGCCATCTTAAATGCTCGCCTGGACCCGTCACCAAGGTATACAGCTCTTGCGTCGCTTCCCGCAGATGTCGACGGGCGACCTGAATCTCTTCCGGGCAGTCAGGGAACTGAAGAGGGGCATCCTTGTCGAACGACGGTTCCGGAAGGCCGCTGGATGAGAAAAACTTGGTCAAGATGGATGTGGCACCAGAGATCTGTTGCGCCAGATCTTCCATGCGTGACGGAGACATTGTGTTGAAGGGTGGAAGTCTTGAGAAGATCAACCTGAGCTGACCATCACAACTCTTTCCCTTCGGACCAGAATGACTCCGGATGTAGCAGGGCCAGCAGGACCAAGGGATTCTAGCTATCTGGTCGTTGTACCCACTAATCGTTAGTACATGACCAAAAGTCCTTGCTCACCGTCTTGCAGAAGGTAGCCTGGAAACCGCTTCATATTATGGGGCCCGCCTCCGTGCACGCTCCGACTCCATTGGCGCGGATGAACGGGCAAGTGCACATTTCATAATCCATGGGCTATGAGATAACCACTTATCATTATTATGCAACATCCGCCACTTAACAAGCTCGATGTTCATCACATGATTATGATATAGGTCGTATTGCGTCAAACCCCTGCATCCTCAATCTAAACCTCTGTGTAGGGGCCACGTCAATCGGGACTAGCTATCTTGCTACGCAACCGTTGTCGAACGGTCCATTCCGGCCCAAGGCTTAGACACGTCAATTGGCTTCTGGCTCCGTGGCTTACGGGCTTTCCCGACTTCCCGTCTTCCCCCCGTCTTCCCTCCCGCTTTCTCCACTTTGTCCTTCCAGCTGTCCTCCCCATTTTCTTCGTCGTCTGTTGGGAACACAGACAGTGTTCTTCACTTCATGAGCGCTTGGCCTCCAACACACCTACAACACCACCGTAGGCAGCATCTTAGAGAGCATCAATCAACCATCTCATCGGTGCTTGGTTCATCATCGTCTTCTCCATCCTGGCGATCAGTTATGGCTGACCATCCCAATGACAATGTCACTGTGGCGGTGGAAGTAAGTTTGATCTCGTTCTTCAGGCTTCGCACTCTTGACACGCCCTCGGTAGGAAGGGACGGAGAATGCGGATTCCGCTTATGGAGACGAGCTGTATGGCTGTCGAGGCTCATGCAGTTCGAGTTATTGTGCTCACATTTCACAATTCACGTTTCAGTGCAAGTTTTACGACGTCCCTGACTTCCAGCGCGAGGAGTTACAAATGGGAGTACGGTCGCCGATATCATAGCTTCAGAGAAGGCAGTAGGTCCTTGCCCCATCTTGATGGCTCAGGAAGGAAGCACTGAAGGAGAATTTATAGCTTACAATTTTCCCAATGATGAGCAAGAGCAAGACCGCTACGACATGATGCATCAGTTGCTGGTCACCGCAATGGGTGACAAACACTTTTTAGCACCGTTGAATCAAGACATATCCAGAATTTTGGACATTGGCACGGGGACGGGAATTTGGGCTATTCAAATCGGTCGGTGACAATATCCCCTTCATAACGACTTTTTGAATACTAGCTTACCTTGGGTCTGTCAGGCGAGATGTTCCGCTCTGCCCAAGTCGTAAGATCTCATGGTCTTGAGCGTGTTGAGCAGGGGCAGCTCACCCTCGGCTTCACAGATTGGCAATGACCTCAGTCCTATCCAGCCACAATGGTGAGTGACCTCACGACACGCCCAGGTGTGTCCTGGTGTTGACTTTCTGATGATCCTCAGGGTCCCACCGAACGTGACGTTCGAGGTCGACGATGTCGAAAGTGAGTGGCAGTATTCCCAACCTTTCGACTTTATCCACTCACGCTACATGGCGGGATCCATTGCGGACTGGCCTCGGTTCATGTCCCAATGCTACAAGTTAGGTTTTGTCTTCTTGTTTTTACTCATACTCGCAAAATCAAACTTGGAACCCATGATACTCCTCAGTACAAAAGCGCCAATCTGACAGGTTTATTCTTCGTCCATAGAAATGTCAAGCCTGGTGGTTGGGTCGAGTTCCAAGACTTTGATCTCCACAATTATTCCCAAGACAATTCTATCCCACCCGACAACAAAGTGATGGAATTGTACAACTTGATCCTAGAAGGATGCGATAAAATTGGAAGGACCGCTTCTCCAGGCCAGGATTTGGAATCCTTGGTTCGAGAAACCGGATTTGTGAATATTGGTCACAAGATCTTCAAATTGCCTTTGGGAACATGGCCAAAGGATGAGAGATTGGTATGACGCCTTCTTTGCCAGTCAAATGTTATCCAAGAAACACAAAATTCATCTTTCCGCTGCGGCGCTGAACTGACTTGTTTCTCGTTTAACAGAAACGGGTCGGTGCTCTGAATCTCGTCCAGCTTCTCGAAGGCCTCGAGGGACTCACGCTAGCGCTGTTCACAAAAGCATTAGGATGGTCCGTCGACGCCATTTATGTCTTTCTGGCAGAAGTCCGGCAAGATGCAATGAAGAAAGGTGTACATATGATTCATGATTTGTAAGTTAACCGTCTAGTGATTGACATGACTTTGATGTACCCATCGGAGAGATTGATCACCGAACAATACTCGACATGGATTGTATACTGATTTTTTTGGGTGATGCAGCCATGTCGTTTATGCACAGAGGCCGGCACTCGAGGCAACCTGATTATATTGATCGGTGGATTGGTGGAACCGGTTGTTAGGAGAACTGGTATGGGAAGTGGAAAGGGGCTTGAACCAAGTGGATTGTTGGGAGCGCGGCACGCTGAACTGCTTCGTCCAAGAAGCTCATGGCTTCTTTTTTGACAGGGGAGGTGGGGAACTGGAGAAAGATAATAGACCGGTTAATATAAATTGAAAACGGAGAGAGTTCAAAAAAGAGGGAATTGGAACGACCACTTCGCATTGTTTCATGGTGGGTCTTCTCGGTGGAAGTTCTCCAGCTCGCTCCAGGCCGCTATCTCTGACTATTTGTCCAGGTGAGTGGGCGGCGTCGGCGCCCAGGGGCCCCCCCTCCCGTCAGTCCAAAAGAGGGTGAGCTCGGGGCAGATTGTCTAATCCTTGGCGCAACAGCTAGTCTGAGGAATCTTGGCGCAATGCGTCATCCCACTGCAAGAAAATTGTCTGCGCAACGTTTGGACAAACAGACAATGCACTGATAACATGTAACCTGGTGCCTGGGGCACACCAAGTCTCTAGCTGCAATCGCCGAGGACGGACAACCGTCAGCATGTCCCGGCCGGAAGACCTCCTGTTCGTATTGCACCCGGCGCCGCTGGCCATTTGTGCTGATCCAACCCTTCTCTATAGCCCCCCCGACCTCTACTATAATGACTCGGAATCAGCGAAATACACGACGTCGTCGCGTATCCAAGCTATTCAGACATCCATGACCCATCGAGCTCTGGAACTTCTCGATCTGACGTCTCCTTCTCTCATCCTCGACGTGGGCTGCGGGTCGGGCCTATCAGGTGAGATCCTATCCGAAGATGGCCATATTTGGGTCGGCATGGACATCGCCCCGAGCATGCTGGACATTGCCATTCAGCGTGAAGATGTCGAGGGTGATTTGTTCCTGGCGGATATGGGACAGGGTGTGCCATTTCGGGCGGGAACGTTTGACGCAGCCGTCAGTATCAGCGCGGTGCAATGGCTCTGCAATGCCGAGAGCAGTGATGTCAGCCCCGAGGGTCGGCTCAGGAGGTTCTTTGACGGACTGTACGCGGCGTTGAGGAGGGGTGGCAGGGCGGTGTGTCAGTTTTATCCCAAAAACGAGCAGCAACGGACGATGATCAGCAGTGCCGCAATACGGGCCGGCTTTGGCGCCGGTATTCTGGAAGACGACGGTGGGACGAAGAATGTCAAAACTTATCTAGTTCTCAGTGTCGGGGGCGGCGATATCACCGGTACCGTGGCCAATATGGAGAACGTCGACATTGAGGACGGCAGAAAAATGAGAGAGGCTATGCAAGGTCGGCGCAGGAAAGCGGAGGATATCAAGGGCAGCAAGCAGTGGCTCTTGAAGAAAAAAGAGAAGATGCGGGCGAAAGGCAAAATCGTCAAAGCAGACTCCAAGTACACCGGTCGACGAAGAGGGCCCCAATTCTGAAGCTGGACCAGATGCGAAAGCGTTGACCATGATTTCGGCCTTGTCCCTGAAGCAGGACCGATCAGACTCTCAAGGGGACCATAACAAGGAAACCAAAAGGGAACGGCATTAAAAATTACTATGACCATGACTATTCGCGTCCCGGCGGGCAGAAGGCTGATCCGGTCTCAACGGCCGTGAGTCAAGCAGAATTATGGTCAACATTAACGGGAGGAGGACGACGACGACAAGCGAGCGAGAAGACAGTCAGTATGGTGTGTCTATCTAGGCTCGAGGGCGGAAATCTGTTCCAGGACCGTCCGAGGATGGTTGTCGCCGCGGACACAGACGGAGTCGATGTCAATGACGTGCCAACCGGTTTGGAGACTGAAAGGTTACAGTCAGGCAGAGAGAACCAGGCTCGCCGAGCTAGTCACGTGATACTAGCGTGCCAAGCGAATTCCCATTTCACTAAGGGAACCTTCAGGTTGATCTCCTCATTTTCTCCCCTCTTTGTCTCATTCTCGAAGACCCTCACACATTGATGGTGCCGGCCCTCAAGGCGAAAGGAGTTCGCGGTCAGATATCCTGCATCTTTGGACTAACTCGAGCCCGACTCGACCAGCAGTCCTGTCGATTGCTTGCGAACAATAGTTGGCGTCGAAGGTTCCCGACGCCGCTCATGCTGATACTTGGAGAAGATTCGTTATCATCAAAAGTTACTATATAATAAAATGCCGTCTTTTGTGGTGCGGTCACCAGAAAAAATGCTTTGAACGACAAGTCAGAGTCAACGTCATACGCGCCCAACGATCTCGCTAGAAGCCAAGGTTGTCCGCATGCACTCAACAAGCCAACATTGGCCTTGCCCAAAAGCAGCTCGGCCTCGTCCACAACTCGCAGCATCAACGACAGTCCAAGGAAATTCGTAGCGTCATGTTCCGGATTACAGCGGCTGTTCCAACTGCAATCGTGCCCTCTTCCGCGACTGTGACTTCAGGTCATCACTCAGCAAATGGGCGTCGCCGTCCGTGAAGCCCTTGGTAACCTTGTCATCATCGACCAGCTCGCGCAGCATTGAAGACAGGAAAGCCTGCTGGTCGGTGATGAATGCTTTGGTCTTTGCAGTGTTGAAGCCGCGACGGGCCCGCTTGTGTTCCCGGATCTCCTTCAGATGGGCTCGGATCCGTTCCTCCAACATGTCAAAGCGGTATTCAGCATACTGTGAATACAGCTCCGAGAGATCTGAGATGGCACGAACCGTCGTGAGGACCGTGTCGTCTTTGACGAATGCCGACTTGGGACGGAACGATGTGACCATGGAGATGCGCTCCGTCGTGCCGAGAGCTCTCAGGGCTTGATGCTCGATATATCGTCCCTGGAGAATGACCGCATGACCCTGACACGATCACGTCAGCTGGTTTGCACGGCCGGTCCTCGGCAGGAGAATCATTACCATTCCTGGTCCTCTGACCTTCATGATCTCGCCATTGCCCGTGCGCAGCGCCGTTTCTCCTCCGATCATGCCGGTACAGTCACTCAGCATGGCAACGCACACGAACGGGTAGCTGTCGGTGTGCCAGTCGACAATGGGCTCGTCGTCCTCCCAGGGACAGCCGGAGACGCCTTCGTCTGCATCACGGTGGGCCTTTTCTTGCCGTGCCTTGTCGGCCTCCTCTTTCTGCTCGTCCGAATTGATACTGATATTGATATGGGCGATCTCAAAATCCATCTGGGGGACCAGATCGACCCCGGCAATCTTGGACACGATGGACAGGACCTCCGGGCTGCGCCATGCGTCGTAGACGAATGGTGCATATCTGTCCTCATTAGCACGCACGGACGGCCTTCTTCAGTCACTTACTCTGGAGCACAACCTCGAAGCTGACATTGTGCCAGGTTGCTGGAGTAGTGGCAATTCTCAAGGACGGACTTGCTCAGGACCTCGGCTCGCATTTGTTGAACAGCCTCCACGGTGAAAAGTTGAAACGGCTCCGACACGGCGTTGGAAGAAACGCCCTTCTCGGCCAGGCCGATCTCACTCATTGACCAGATCTTCTTTGGAGGGCTAAAGTTGAGATGTTTTGCCGGGTCAAATTCGACTTTGGGGGGTGTTTCTGTTGCCATCTCGATTACTGCCGTGGGCATCGTGGATCCCCACTGCTTCCTCTTGGTTCCTGGTGCCGTGGTGTCGATGGTATGAAAGGCCGAGCCTTGAGTGGGAGGAAGAACTGCTGCGGATGCCATGTTTGAAGAAGAGGTAAGTGTATTGCTGTTGCCGTGATGCTTGCCACTCTTTGTTGCACGCACAGGACACTCGACCCTGAATGAACCAAAGGATGGAGGTGACTGGAACGACAATACGGGAGGTTATGTGTTGAATGTCCAGCTCTTGCCAGGCAGCAACAACTCTTATACTCACGGCCCTACTTTCTCAGCAAACATCCACCATCCTAGGTAAGTGTATGTGTCCGGCCGATCGAATCCTCGTCGGATACGTCAAGGCCATCAACTGGGGAGTCCCAGCCATCCACCAATCCAACGTGCAGTCACCGTTCAACAAGTCCCTTCCACCAGGGAGCGATGATGAGGCCGCTAGGGACGGGAGCAGCGCCAGCCGCTACGGGAGTCTGACCTTCGCTCCCGATTCCCCCCCTTATCAGTTGCCTTATCGCAAGCAGCAATCAGAACGTCTTGACGGTCTGATGCGGTGGATCTCCAGGTTTGTTGGAAGCGCTCTGTCGCGGAATACTGGGGGTGCCAAATGAGCATGTGGAGAACGACAAGAGCGACTACTACTGCTAACCACCACTCCTACCACTCCCCCTTTGTCATGTATGGAAAATGTTTCTTTCTTTGGACTAAAATCACCGCCGACGCCCATCTCCATCTCCCTGTCCCGCTCTGGGCTCTCAGATGGCCACCATTTACATGTGCTCTGCAGCTGACCTCACCCTCCTGCTTGGCCGATGTCTCCTATCGAGGGCCTGCTCCACACAACTGGGCATGAGACCAAGATGACCACCTTCGTTTTCGGCAATCCCACAGGAGCAGTCGAATCCTCCATCTCGACAGGAAACGCCCGGCGGATAGATTACGGGAATTGGATCAGCTACCGCAATTTCACAGCAAGCCATGTGATGCACCGACACATTGCATTGTTCCATATTTCCGCCACCCGAGGGTTTTGAGCGCGTCCCGGCAACCGGTTGAATGTGTGGTTGACCCCCGCCGGTAGTGGATGGATCTGTTGACCCAAAAGGGTATCGTGCCGGTCTTTGAACTCTCAAGCGCAGTTCAATCCACCAGTGAACGCTGAGCGGCGCCCTGAACATTGCCCAAAGCTATCTTGGATAGCACAGTGGGCATCATCTGTCCGAGATGGATGTGCGTCACTCGACTCAGCCCTTCGGTTGAGTCTGACCAGGACCGTTGGGACCCGATTTCCCTGATCGCCGTGGCTGGTGAGATCTTCTTGAGGCGCCTCCGCCGATCACGAGCGACGAGTATCGGATGGCTCCCTGATCAGCAGCCAGACCGAGAGGACAAGTCCGTACCCAAAGTGAGCAAAACTGAGGGTGCCGGACGATTTTCTTGAAATGCCAAGCGCGAATTGATCGTCACAAGCATGAACATCAAAAAAGTAGAATGAATCTATTTGACTCTGATATCGCCTGAGACTATGGTACAACACGCGGTCAAGCTTTGGATTCCAAACCTTTATGGCTCAGGAGGAAATGCAGGGCTGACAATCCCACCACAGTGGCGGCGGGGTCAGGCATGACATTAGGGTTATCGATAACGGATCCGACTGCCGCGTTTTGAACCCTTCTAACCGGATCGGATCGACAGCTGCAGCAGCTGGAGCTTTACTCGAGTCAGACTTCAAGAACCACGACATGGCGACGTCCGCAGACTCCAAGACGCCCGTAGGGGCCCAGTCTGAGAAGAACATATGGGAGAAATCCGAGGAGGCTTTCACAACGTGCGGCCACTCTTTGATGCCTCGTCAGAGATTGATTGCATCACTAATACGCCCTCGACCACAGGAAACGACACTCAGAGTTCTACGATCCATGTCAAGAGTTCGCCAACCGGAGCATTAAATGCATGCACCGCAATGCCGGAGACAGGGATATGTGCCAGGACTACTTTCAGTACGTCGGCGACCCTAGACTGCAAATCACTTTGCACACCTGGTCGACCTAGGATACTGCACCTATCTGCAGCCCGACGAACCAGTTCTAACGTCATTGCTAGGGCGTATCGCGACTGCAAGAAGGAATGGGTATGAACCGTTTCCTGGGTTTCGTGTTGCTGTTGCTGACGACTCTGGCAGATGGCGCAACGAAAAGCTGCTAAAAAGGCGTGGTTCAACTGAACGCCTCATTCACCTGCGCGGAACCCTTTTTCGAAATCCAAACATATCGCATGTGAGCTACGGGCCGGGTCACGCATAGCACGGCGCTAGATAGGATGAGGAGGCACAACTCGATTTGGTGAGGGAGAGGGAATGGACAACTACATAGGGTATGAAAAGTGCATGGAGCTAGATTGAAAAATGAGAGCCAAAGTCCCTCACCCCAAATATTTCTCCATGTGAGCCTTGGATGCTACGACTTGAGCCGGGGGTTGGGGTGGTGTAGACCAAATTGTAGTGGCATGCAAATCCGCAGCTCAGACGGGCGCCCCACTTACATTGCCATCACACAAGCGGGTGCGGTCAACCTCGACCTGGACACGGTGCCTTTCACACGAGCATGTCCGATCTGAGCGTCAGTGAGCGCAGGATACGACCGATTCAGGATGCAGTGGCGACAGGAAACTGGAAGCAGGCGCTGCAGCTGTGCGATAAATGGCACAAGAAGGGTGAAAAGTCGGACAAATTCCTGGTATGGCCGGCATCCAACGTTCGAAGATTGAGCTGACTCCCTGGAGGCCTTGAAAGCCTATGTGCTTGTCAACCAGCCGGACCAGTCCCAGCACGATCGAGGCAGAGCCGACATATTGGAGCTCTGCGGTCGCAGTCCGGCCATCACCGACTACGAGGCCATCTATCAAATACAAGATGCGCTCAAGGACCTGTCCTTGCGAAGCACAGAAGGACCCAAGGTATGGGAACGGGCGGTGGCGGCGAAACCCAGCGACAAAGATCTGTACATGAGATGGTTGAATCAATCGATCGCGGACAGCAACTGGCTGAGCGCTCAGAAGGTGTGAAATTTCGGCCGAGTGCAGCGCCTTTTCGCGACTGAGAAGAGATGGTCTGACTGACTGACATGGGGCGGGACCCTTGCACAGGCCGCCATGGGTCTACGAAAAGCGTTCCACAGCGAGCGACAGTACGAGTTCTGGAACATCATGATGTGCTATCTCGTTCACCGAGACGCCACGCTGCCTGAAAAGGAGAGAACGCTCTTTGGGACTCTGGCATATCGACTCATCTCCAAGGCGGCCGACCTGGTACCGAAGGACCAGGTTCGTCAATGCCATGTCTGGTGGAATGAATCATGGACCTGCTAACCCGTGGGAGGAGCGGCTGCTGAGCCCGGGCAAGGCCATTTCCACCCCGGAAGAGATTTCCCTCCTCGTTCAGATCTACGTGTCGGTGGGCAAAGCTGCAGAGGCTTCAGAGCTCTTGCAAGGTGACGCTCTCAACGCCAAATCGCACGTTGGCAAGCAAGATCCGCAGCTGGTCCTATCCTTGCTCCTCGAGACGGTCGAAGCCTCTCAAAACTGGGATGACGCACTCACCTTGTGCCGGAAGCTTTTGACCAGTCCTGAGCATCAGTCCGACGATCGGATTTGGGGCCTCCTTCTGAAGGCCCTGGCTGTTTCGACATCGCCGACGTAAGCCACCGCTCTGGACTGTCTGGTGTGCCACAGTTGCTGACGTGTTGAGAAAGTGTGCATGAACAGGGTCGAGAGATCATTGATACGCTTTGCCGTCGTCAACCTCCAAATCGGTCCGCCCTTCTCGCGAAGTTGAAGTTCCTACAGCGGCAAAGCCGGAACAACGCTTCATTCGATGGCCTGCTTCGAGCTTGCCAGGATTATTTCGAGGCATTCGGCGCCAAACCGTTTTGCTACGATGATCTGAAAGACGCCATCGGCCAGCTCGCTCCGGACGATCTCGCCACGTTTACCAAAGGCGCCGCCGAGGGAGACCTGACCGGTTGGCGTCAGCTTTTCATCTTAAAGCTGACGTACACGTCCCTCAGTTCGGAGCCCTCTCGTCCTTCCGATCTGATTACCTTCGCGGCCCAAGCGGTGAAACACTATCGTACTTCGCTGTCCACCGCTGCCGCATGTCCTGAAGCGGCTCTTTTAGGGGTCCTGGCACTCCTCAGAGCGAGTCGCGTCGCGAAGCAACCTGACATCAGCCTCCTGGCGACGATATTGCTCGAGATTTGCCGGACCCACTCTGAAGACTACTATCCATTTTCGGTACTCCTTCTCCAGACTCAATTGAATTTGGGACTGGTGTCCTTAGCTATGGAAACGTTTCTCCGGCTCAGCATCAAGAACATGCAATGGGAGACCGTGGGACACCTCTTGTTGATGCGCATCTCCTCGCTTCATCCGGCCCAATCTGGCACGGGTGCAGGTTCATTCAGTCCGGCCGGCGCGATTGATGCTGGTTTGACCATGCTTGAAAACGCAGACCAAGCTTTGGTCCGCGGCATCCGAGAAGGCCTCCGGTTCGGTGGTTATTCGAATATCGGCGATAATGTGGGCACGAGGGTGAATGTTGGCCGGAGCATGAACCGCCAGATTTATGCGACCGAGGAACGGAAGATCTCGAGACTGCTAGGCCTTGCGGACGATACGATTCTGCCCGCCCGGCCCGGTGAGGTGCTTTCAGCCTTGACTTGTTCTCAAAGACTGACTTCTGACAGATCAACTCGTGGATAACAGAGATGTCTCTTTTCTACCAAACTATTGCGACTCAGACCCTCGGCTCCTCGCCAGTCTCCGTTGCGGTCCACTGCCACAGGTGCGTCATCCAGGTATCATTCTGGGGTTGAAAGTTGACCGAATCGTTGATAGGAAGCATGGCTCGACGCCATGGCGTTGTTGGACCATGTGGCTACGTATTTGAAGCAAGAACTTGCCGCCCTGCCTGCCACGGCAGGCAAAGCATTCGAGAGCCTCCAAGCGTCGAAGCAGCGGCTGGAACAGAGCCAGGACGTGATCAAAGATGAATTGACGAGTGCCGAGCTCGAGAACTGGGAATGCCATCGAATTCTCGCCGACGTCGCCGTTCTGCTCCAACAGGGTTCGTCGGTGCGGCAGAATGAATTGGACGATTTGGTGACCGAGCTGCAACAGTGGCTGTCGTCTCAACTGGCGAAATCCAAGAACGAGGCAGAAGATACAAGAGATGGGCAGACTGTTGCTGGCATTCACGTGCCAACGTGGGACTATCTCCACGGACGCTATACACGACTGGAAACCTTGCAGGTTCTGTCGATATTCCTCGCTCTTCTGGGGAAGAAGCCGAAGAGCGGAGGTAAAAAGGGCAAAGCGATCACGTTGTCAAAAGAGAAGATCGCCGAGATTCAGGTCCTTGTTTCCCAAGCCGAGGAGGAGATCCAAGACGGGGTGAAGAAGATCAAGGAGGGCATTAACGCCCCCGGCGTGCTGGGCAAGTTGGTGGATTTGGGCCTAGGACGGACCGTCATGGGCGGCAGTGAAGAAGGAAACGGGGACAGGGACGACCATGACACGCGCGCGTTGGAGCAGGAGATCGAGGAGCTGTGTGATGAGGCAAGTCTGGAGAGCCTTTGTGGGAGACTCAAGGAGAGCTGGGAGGATGCGTTGGATGGTGTTCTCGCGGTCAGGATCAAGTCATTCAAGTAGGCGGCCGCCTGTCTGCCATCCGATCACACATTCTCGCACCTGACGGTCTTTCCAAGCGGACATGGAGAACTGAGGCAGACAGGCAGGCCGTGTTCTGGCTCTCCAATCATCGTCTTGTCGAACACAAGCAGCCACAAACGCCGTGCATATGCTACAGAACTTTATGGAGTTGCCCCGTCAATCTTGCCTGCCCTTGAGTAACTTCTTGGTCACTTTGTCCTTTTCAATGATGTACACGTGGGCGCCCCAACCGGACAAGGCGTCTCGGTCAACAGCATTCAAAAATGCCTGAGAGATGGTCTCAAATAGTTCGTCGGGTTCCTACAACGGTGCTTCCGTCAGCATGTGCGACAGACGAGTGTGTTTTGTTCATGGTCCCAAATGTCCAGAGACGAAATCGGGGGGGGGTTGACGTTACCAGATCTGGCTCCCACAGGCCTTCGCACGTTCCAAACAGTTGGTCACTGGCGGTTCCAGCGACGATGAAATCTTTGGCAAAGTCAATGCAGCCGATACTGTCGAAGCCGCAGATGAACGGTTTCCCCGTGGTGTGGTTGATGCCGGCCAAAACGGGGCTGACGAACCATGGACCAAACCTCCGCTCGTACAGACTGCTGGACACGAGGTTGGCCAGCGTTTGAGGCGAGATATTCCGCTCCTCCCGCAGCCGGTACATGTTGACTTTGTATCGAAACGTGTCCGCGACCGTTTGGACGTCGGTCGCGAGCCCGGTCAGGCCCAAGTACACCGACGGAGCATACGGGAAGATCTTGGGGAAGTTGTTTGACACTGTCAGAGACTGCAGACCGAGACGCAGGTCACATGCGATTGCGACGCAATCTTTGCCCACCATGGCCACGCAGGCACCGCCATCTGGGAGAGATGGACGTTAGAACGAGAATACAAATGGGAGGTCACCGGTACAACGTACTGATCTCGAAAGGAGAGCTCTAGATCAGAGAACGAGTCAGCCCACGACATCACGGAGTTTCGGTTCCCATGCTCACCATTTCGACGTGGGGACTGGTTATTCCCAGGAAAGAGATGTCTAAAAAATTTTGACTGCAATATTGAGCATCGATTGCAGAGAATGAACAGAAAAAAGGTTCCAGTCTAGAGCCTTGTCCGTCGACTATTGAACGGCGCTGTCTGCGCAGGCTTCAAGCAGACGCGTGCTGCGAGCTAACGATGGAGGCTCAAGCGGGAGCTAATTTGAGGCTGGTCACTGCCGAGATCGCCCACTATGACGCCTGTCTCCTTGTCGCCTGCGGAGCAGACATTGCCCCAGGCTGGCGTTGCACACACACGGCATTACCAAACCATTCTAGACCTTTCTCCCTGCCTTTCACAGGGCCTGGGGTCTGACCGTACCGTCTTCAGCACTCGACCGCGCACACGAATCTGGTCACAACCTCAGCCATCTTCCACCACCACATTGCAAAGGCATCCGCCGCGGAAGCCATGGCTTCTCACCTCGTTATTATCGATTCCGCTCTGAGGAGAGTGACGGTCAAGTGTACGCCCAATAAACCGCTTAGTGAAGTGCTCGAGGAAGCATGCAGTAAACTGGGTGCCAACCCCAGTCAGTACGGCTTGAAGTAAGTATGTTCCCGCGGGAGTGCTGGTATCGTGTCCCTGCTCACCTGGGCGCAGACATAACAGCAAACAAGTCGATCTATCGAGAACGATCCGCTTGTCCGGTTTGTCCTCCGGAGCGAAACTCGAACTCGTCCAACTGTCCAAATCTGCTGGTGTCGTCTCTGTGGCACTGCAACTGCCAGAGTCAGAGGCACAGGGCATCCCTAACGGACGACTCACGGACAAGTTTCCCAGCACCACGACGTTATGGCTCGTGTTGCGGAAATTCGAAGCCGGCGTTGCTGGATCAGGCGGAAGCAGGAGGAACTTTACCGCGAGAGGAGCGCCGATCGCGAATGCGGCAAATTCGGGTGCGGGCAGACTGTACTACCAGCAGCCCGTGCTCCAGGTCATGAACAGAGAACTTGCCTCTTTTGCAGATTTGCAGAAATCGCTGGCCCAGCTGGGATTGAACAGTGGGACGGGACTCATCAGACTGAGCTTCCGAACTTCACAGACCCCACTGGAAGAGGCCTTGACGCAAATACAAGAATATTTCGACTCGGTGGATGGCCCTTCCACGACGCATGCACGCACCGACGAGTCGACGGCCGGGATAGGACCAGCCGCGTCCCCCAGCGCACAGATACAAGCAGAAACGGTGGTCGACGCGACACCATCATCTTCGGGGGCCGGGGTGAAGGAGCAGACACCAGAGGTGCCCGCATTGACTCCGGAGCCCACACCCACGAGCGCCACGAGCCGTCCAGTTTCGGTATTCCGACCGCCCAGCTCGTCGACTCCGTCAGCTGCTTTGACGACGCACAACGAGGCAGACTATATGCCGACTGTCGAACACGCTCATGCGCACCAGAAAATGCTCCAAGAATCTTCTCGGAACAAGCGACTCCTGACTGAGGCCGAGCTTGCAAGACAAGCCAACGCCGACGCGGAAAAGTGGGCGGCGGTCAAGGAGGTCGAGATCAAGGTGCGCTTTCCAGATCAGAGTGCTATCAGTGCCAAGTTTGGACAGGCGGATTCTGCGGCCGGTTTGTATCATTTTGTCCGGGAATGTCTCGACGCCGCATGGAGACGAGAGGTCTTCACGCTCAAAAATCCTGGCATACGGGGGAAGGGTGAAATCATTCCAGATGACGCCAACACAAAACTGATCAGGGACCTGCAATTGAAAGGCCGCATCCTTGTGGTTTTTGGATGGGATGATAACAATGCCAGTCTTGAGGCGAGAGCGACTAAGGCGGTGCTGAAGGAGGAACTCCGAGCACAGGCGCAGGACGTCAAGATTCACGACCTTCTAGACGTCCAAGACGACCAGGGTGATCCTGGAGTACGAGTGACAACAGGGAAGAGTACACAGCCAGGCTCTGACGAGGCGGGCGACGGAAAGAAAAGGCTCCCAAAGTGGCTAAAGGGGTTGAGCAAGAAATAGAGCTCGAGGCTGAATGCCGGCAAGTCATGAGGCGACTATATACCATGACTATGCGGGCGGCGCTTCTTGAATTCAATGTTTCTGGCATAGCATATGCATGTATGGTTGGAGTTTTCAAGCAGATCTGATTTCGGTCATCTGGTTTGGCGCTTGCATGTCATTCAAGGCCGTGATTTCAAGCCTTTCACCCAAAAGGTCCGGCTCCCATCAACCAATCAATCCATCCATCCGTCACGAATCATCCTTTTGTGAATCCCATGATTTGTTGGTTGGTTGATTTCTCACCCTGCCCATGCATGCACACTCTTCAACATTTCGCGTTTCCGCCCTCTCTTAATGACCCGCTCTCCTCGACTCGGCGATTACCCGTTGGAGTTCGTCGACCTTTCTCTTCGCGCGACCGAACGTACCGAGCTGTTAGGAAATAGGACTCATGTCAGCCACCTTTCGCTCATGATCACGACGTTTCAGAGATTCATTCATTGGCAGGAGAGACGTACCCTCTTCTTCGCCAACTTCCGCGCTCTCTTGTCCTTGCTGTTGCGCAACAGTTCGATCACCCGACGCTCGTACGGCGCCAGCCCGGCAACCTCCTTGACGATCTCACGCACGAACGCGGTACGCTTGCTCAGCTGGCCCTTTTTCCGCGAGATGCGCGGTTTGGTCTCGATTGCTGTGACTTTCTGGGTCGTGGTGAGGTAGAGGTTAGCCCAGGACGTGGACCGGAATGAGCTGTTTGCCAAAGGCAAAAAGAGCGGTGCGAAGTGGTGAAAAGGTGGAAAACTCACATGGCCTTTGTTCAGACCGACGGCGAGGCCGGTCTTTGCAGTCGCCATCTTTGACCCGTTCTTGTGGTCGTCGTCGTTGAGAGTCAATTCGAATTTCTTCTGATCTCAACGCTCCCCCTTCTGCTCGGATGGTCGAAGGTTTCCTCAGGTATGTGGTCAGTGTGGGAACCTGCAGTGGTGCTTTTCGAACTTTTAGAAAAGGAAGGTAAAGCGATTGTGTGAGTGGACTCCAAAAGAGGGAAAGCGTGGTTGGTCAGGGCTTGGCGCGGCCTTTTCCAGCTCCACACGGTTCTGACCTAAATGCACCAGATTCTATGTTGGATGTGAGTGCTTCGCGACGGTTTGCGCATAGAGTTCGATATTTTGGTTGGATCGCCCATCAGGACACAAATGAGCACGGCAGCACCGATCCATCCGACGGCAGAACCAGGGCCCAATCTGCTCGTTCTCATCCTTGGTCAAGCATTCAGCGCGTGGATGACGAGCCTTTTATACCCTGCGACTGCTTCTTCCAATTCACCCACCGTCAGCCCTTCGTTTTTGCCGTGTGCCACCAGAATACTGCCAGGGCCGTAGAGATACTTCTTCACCCCTTCGGCAACATACAGGTTGGGAACATCCGTTCCGTAGTTGACCGTGATGACCTCAAATCCATCCACGTCGGCGTCCAATGGGACGGGCCCGTATCCCTGGGTAAAGTGCAGCTCGAGCAGGTCTTCGGGATCGACGGCCTTGATGGCCCGCATCACGATTTCTTTGGCTTCCTCCGCGGTTCCGCCCGCCAGCCGGAAGGCGACATCTGCCGAAGCGTGTTCGGGAACCACGTTGGCGGCGACTCCGCCCTGCATGAAACCAATGTTGACCGTGCTCTGACCATATTTTTTGCTCCTGGGCAGTCCGCCTTCTTCTTCCGGAATGTCTCCCAGCTGATCGAGGACGTTGAGAGCGGGAAGGATCATGCTGGTCGCGCTCCGCCCGAGCCATGGATATCCAGAGTGGGCGGCTTTGCCGTTGGCGTTGATGCTGACCATGGTAATGCCCTTGTGGCCGGCGGCCAGCTTGCCCTCGGTGGGCTCGCCGAACAAAATTGCTTTATACTGTCCGTTGGTCTGGCGATAGAGGTCCGAGTCGGAAAAGTGCCTCATGCCGTCGCCACGCCTCTCTTCGCCCACGACAAACAGCAATGCCAGGTCCGATGGTCGGACATCCGATCTCGCCGCGGAAAGGAGATCTAGCACCGTTTGAATTTGCGCGGCCACGCAAGCTTTGTCGTCCACCGTTCCGCGCCCTGAGATCAGAATCTCCCCCCTGGAAAAGCTGGACCCGGCCTTTCCCAGGGGCAGCGAGAGCGAATACGGGATGTGTGGCGGAACGGTGTCGATATGCGACGTCAACAGCACTTTCGGTAGGGATGGCGGAGAGCTGGACGCCGGCGTCACCACATCATATTGAGACACATCCGGAACCGCGTAGATATTGAGCCGTTCCTGTGTCTGATTGCTCCCCCCCGGTGGAGGAACGCTCTGCGTCGTGACGGTGAAATTATGAGCCTCCAAAAATGAGATGAGGAGCTTGCCCACGGCCAACTCATTGTCTGTGATTGACTCGATTTCGCATATGGCGCGGTGGAGCGACAATAATGGTGACGCAGCAATGACCTCGGACAGATCGCCGTGCTCATATGCCAGTGGTTCCACCAGAGATGTCTGGCCGATATGGACAGCATGTGCACGTGCGGCACAGACACTGAGCAGCAGCGGAGCTATGCTCACCAAGAATTTCATCGTCGGCGAGGTATGTCCAGCGTGGAATTCTCTCTCTGGAGCTCAAAGGTGTGTCGAGTGTTGACGAGCATTGCGCATCACGCCAATGAGGATCGGTGGGGCTTTGAGGTTTTCGTCATCGCGCTGTCGCACGAGGCTACGGAGGGGAATGAAGGGGCCTGGGTGAAAAGTTGGGCGGAGTTCACCGTCCATCGATCAATAGGGATTGATTGACAGTGCGTGGGACAACTCAAGGTCGCGGTGGAGCTATTCTATCATTTCATCACTGCATCTTGGTCATGCTTTTGTTTCTGCTTTTCCTTGGCCTCGCCCGTTCACTATTTTGGCCTTCCGCTTTTGTCGTTCCCAAACCATGAGGTATCCTTCTCGGGTAAATAGCGTTTCGGCTTCGGCGCGCTGGATCCACAGATCCTGAATCTCCAGCCACTCTGGAAGATCGGTCCGTTCGACATTGGCGGCGGCTTTATCTCTCACTTGCACCTTCCACGCCACTTTCTGGCCATCTGCGCCCACGGCTTTGTTGGCCGCGTCGGCGGCGTTCGAGTCCTGGCCCCCTCCCGCCGACACGTTGGTGGCGTCAAGAATGATGTTGGCGACCATTTCGTAGTAAATCGGCTCTCCCGGCGGGTACAGCGCCGGATTAGGCTCAACATAGGGCGACATGTCCAGTCCCCGTGGTGACGGGAACGTCACAATGGTGGGATTACGCTCGGACACAAACTTGTTGACACTGAAGCGTTTAATGTGGAAGAGAAGATAGGGCGGTAAGGGATGGAGCAGCCGGTGACGAACGCGGTGGGCTGATCGCTCCGAAGCCTGCAGGCCATTGTACTTTTGCAAGAGAGTGATCAGGGGGACCTGCGGAATGACGTTGTTGGACTCGACGGCATCACGAAACAGCGGCACCGGCGGCAGATCCAGGGTGAGAATCAGGTAGTGCGTAACATTGGTGGCGATGTTGGACGACTCCTCGAACCGCAGCCGGTCGCCCATCGCGTCTGACTTTGCGGTGATGGCCTGGGATTCCAGACGCAGCTTGCCTTGGAAGGACCTCTGCACGATGGACGACAGCGGTTTCGTCTTGGACCCTCCCAGTGTGAGGTGCAGGTTGTTCAGGAACCATGACAGGAAGTCGACAGGATCGGACTGCTGCGACAAGGTAAATCTCTTGGACGACCGGAGGGTAATCTCCTGCAGAAGTTCGTGAGGTGACACGTGAGACCTGAATGCCCGTGGATTCCAGATCTTTCGCACCAGCGTGCTGAATCGGACGGGTAACTGGGGCGACGATGGCGGGAACTGATGAAGCAAGAAGAAATTCCGGAGCGGCGGCACATGGGCCAACGCCTGCACCACGACGTTCAGATAGTCGTTGGCCTTGATGTTGTTCATGCCAATAAAGCCGGGCCGGTACTTCTTGTGTGAGAGGTCGGTCGAGACTCTCGGCTCCTTGTCGAGCTTTTTGACCTCCTCCTCGGTGAACTTTGGGTCGACGACATATTTAATGTCATCCAAACTCTTATTGTGCACTTCGTAGCCTTCAGGGAGCACATAGACCTTCTTCGTCTCCATATTGATGTACACGTGGTGGTCGACTTCCAGCGCATGGAAATAGGCGTGTGACTTTGGGCCTCGTCCTTGAAAATACTTGCCGCAAACGAGGCAGGCATACACGTTGATGTTGGACAGACTGATGGAACAGAGTTTCTCAAAGTCGAAGTCGAGCAGCGACCGATTGATGGTGTCCAAGTACAGGTCGCTGTAGCCTTCCGTGGGCGCGCTCTGCCGCACAGGAAGCCGGTCGACCTCGACATCGGATCCCCCGTCTTCACCGTCGCCAGCTTGTTCGGGAGATTCGATGTCGTTCTCCGTACCATTGAGGCCGTGGTGCTTCTCATCTCGACGGTCGTATGGGAGCGACAAAATTTCCGGTATTTCTTCGATGCGCACCCTCTTGTTGGCCGGAGAATCGACGAATCCGATGCCGTCCAAGGGCTCTTCAGACTTTCGTTTAGACATGGTGCACACAGAGTCTCTGAGTTAAAGATCTCGTTGGTGACTGGGAAATTCGGTCGGCGCAGGTGCAAACGAGTCAAACACGTTTGTGGAGACATTCTCAGACGCACTCGCTTGGAGAGAACGATGCAGGAAATTAATAAGTACTGCTCTAGCCTTCATCATGGTTCGCCATCCCTTTCCCTGCCATCATCAACTTTGGCTTGTCTCTCTACGACCCAAGGACCAGGTCAGCGCCCTCACGGTAGCCCTTCATTGCTCTATGAAACAGCTCTGGTCCCACACTGATCCGGGCGACTCCCAACTCCCGCAGTGCGCTCACGTCCAGGAATCCGGGTCTGAGATTCATCTTGACATTCACCATACCCCCCAGCCCACTCACGAGTTGCTTGACTTCCTGCGTTGATACTCCGCGTTTCGGCCCACCCCAGATGAAGGCGGTCGTCGCACCGGCGTCCAGATATGCCTGACCTCTGTCAATGGCATCTTCGATGCTCGCGCCAAATAACAGCGCGTCCGTTCGTGCATTGACGACAAAGTCAGGCACGCCCACCTCTTCTGCGGCCTGCTTTGCTTGCTGGAGCCGCTTGATGGCCTCTTTGGCGTCCCGGAGACGCGGTCGAGGCGACGCCTCACGGTCCACATCTTCTATATTACATCCGACAGCGCCCAGGAAGATGGCCTCCTTGATGGTCTTTGCGACATCGTCATACCCGTCCTGCAAATCCACAGTCAATGGCTTGCCGCTGGGCACCACGACGGAAGCAACAATGCGGATGCTCTGCAAATTCTGCTCTAATGTGAGATCGTCGTCGGTAATGCCCTGGGCTTCGCCGATGGCATAGGACGCTGTCGCCACTGCTTTGGCTCCGGAATGCGAGATGATGGCTTTGGCCGTCGCACCGTCGTAGACGTTGGCCAGCAGGATTGGCGACCCCGGCTTGTGGAGAGAGGCAAAGTGTAAGGCCAACGTATTTTGTGTCTGCGCGTCTAGCGCACGCCTGCTTGAAGTCATGGGTGATGGAGAGGCGAGAGAAGAGGATTGATGTGTCGAGAGCTGGGATTGTCTCTTGAGATGGAGAACTCGAATATAATCAGGTTGTGAGAGGCAGCAGTCGTACTTTCGACGACCCCGTCCAGAATTTGTAATTGCCCTCCAGGCGATCTATAAGTGCTGATGACATTAGCCACGCCCTGCCGAACGAGCGTATTCGTATAGGAAAAGGACTGAGACTGGTTCAGCGCGTTCGTTTCCACCGCAACCAAATCCCAGGCCTCAAGTTCTCTCTGCATCGCAACTGCAGATCTCCAAGTGGCATTGGCGTGGATGGTCTGACCTAATCTAGCAACATCACATCCAACGCTCTTTACACTCGATGTCTGTGCTGTTTCAATGGCACCTTGCATCAGTATCGGCAAACCTGACTGAAGGATGCGTCGTCGACTACAGAGTGTCAGGCAGTCAAGTCACGCATTCTCCGCAGGACCAAGAGAGGCGATATCAGGCCGGGGCTAATTGGAGGCGGTGCATCACAAGGAGGCATATCAGCAGGCCGGCTGTTACCTTTTCCTTCCTTGAGATCTCAGCCCGATGACTAGCCTTGTGTTTCCCTCGAACAAGAGAGTGTCTAATCCTAGGCGACATCCCACACCTCAAAGGATAATTCCACCAGATGTGTTAGCAAGAGAGGTCCATGATGACGAACCCCCTCTCCAGCGTTTGCGGGACCGGCACGGTACAGACGACTGATATAGACGGGCTCATGCGAACAGACTCATTGGTCTGGATAGAATGCCCTCCACGCCCCACTCCTGATGAATTCTTCAGGCCTCTCCGCTCAAGGTATTGCAGGCGGACACCCGCGTCCGTCGTGTGGCTGAAGCCGATGTCATTGGCCAAAGGCAAGTTTGAGCCGGGTAATGACGCGCTTGACAAGAGGTGTCGAAGAAGCGGGTAAAACCGGACAAGAGGTCGTAGTCGGTTGCAGATTTGTCGATGAATGAAGATTCGGTCGTTGTACACCACCAGTGAAGAGTGGACTAACTGACCAACTCAACAGTAGACTTCAATTCTATCACAAGGGTGGTTGGGTGGTTTTTGACGTGGGTGAACAACCTGTTCCACGTCTGCGATGTCCAAAGAGGATGACTCAAGATTGAAGCGACCGGTGGTTTTTGACGTGGGTGAACAACCTGTTCCACATCTGCAATGTCCAAAGAGGATGACTCAAGATTGAAGGACCGGGACCACGACCGGGCTGTATATTTCATGGCGACGTCTGTACCCCACTAGATTTCGACATTAGCTGAGGGAAAGTGATAAGACAATATCACCTTGGCGGCGGATTTGTCAATAACGGCACCAAAGCTGAGATCTCGTCAGTGCTTGCCGGCATGGTTCCGGTGGAACTCTACCTGTTACAAAAGGTAAACTTGGAAAAGTCTTTCGTCAGAGACTCAAGGAGGGCGGCACTGACGGCACCTGCTGGCGCATACTGTTTAACTTTTTGCCAGACTTGTACTGGTGTCATCTCGTGTTCGAGCTGGAGACGTTTGCTGGCGTCAAGCAGTCTGTCAATCTCGCTCTCAGGCATGGTAAACGTGTGGCTCTCGGGATCTGGAGCTAAAGACCCCTGCAACAAGGAAGCCGTGGCGGTGAATACATGTACAGCACCATGATGCGCCGGGAAATCGGGCCAGATGAAGTCGATGTCATTCTCCAAGGCGTACTTGACGTGAGGCAAGCAAGGACTCTCCAGCCTAGACCGAAATTTATCAGCTCTGCTCACATCGATGGGCAGGGCAAATTGGACGGATGGGTTTTTGGGTCGGCGTTAGGTTCTCACTCACGCAAGAATAAAATTAACGCCAGCTTGTGCGTCAAGGTTTGTCATTGGAACGGTCATGTGTGTCTCCGGCGTAATCACATGGCCGGTATCATCGAAGTCTGCAGTCGAACCGACATTGCACGACCCGTGGGGTGTTAATAGAGAAAGGTCAACTTCCTCTGGGATTCGCTCTGCCGCTGTTTTCCCGTAGCTCGGTTGAGGAGTCACGGCGCTGAGGCAGGACAAATCAACACTCAGAATTGGCGAGCCCGTGCCGCTATCGTCACTCCAACCAGAGCTATCCATAGACGACGATGAGGAGAGGTAAAAGGGGACGGCTGGTGGTGGTGGTGAGACCAGGTCGTCAGAGATTGGAATGTTATTCGCCTTGAGTGTGGCCACCAGTTGGTCTCGCTGGCGCTCGAGAACGCGATTCTTTTCGCGGACGAGTTTTTCAAGGGATCGCAAGCGAAGAACTTCCTTCTCGAGCTCTCGAATATAGCGCTGCGTCCGCTGGCGATGCGTACTGCGTTTGCAGAGTCAGTTCGCCGTGTCCTTGGCCTCGTCAGCTAGTCTCACCGCTGGGCGCGACCAATTTGATCTCTGCGTCGACGGCTGGGAGAGACACTGTCGTTCCGAGGCCCTAACAACGGGAGTGAGATACGGTTGCGGAGGTCGAGAAGCCATCCACTCGCGGGCAACTGACCTTTCTCTTTCTCTTCTTCTCCCTCGGCGAGTGAAATCCCGAGAATGCGCTGTGACCGGTCCAGCAGGGATCCGCCCGAATTAGCATCTGGTGCCATGCGACTCGTGGAAAACAATGGTGTTGTCGAAATATACCTCCACGACCAAAATGCTGGCAGGGTTGAAAGAATGAAAAGAAAGCGCTCTGTAGAGATGAGGTTATTAATATCACCATGGTGGGGAGCTGACTGGTTTGGATAGTGTGGGGAACTGCATCTCGTTTGTCAGCGTTGCCTCTCCAATCACAGTCCTGTCCACGTCCATGGGTGCATTGAACAACGTTATGCTCACGCGGCTGCGTCCTCAACGTAATACGAGGGGTCCTAGAAGGATGGAGTAGTTCCTTGCTCTACTGCGGAAATACTCTGCCGCCCGAGCGCAGACCTTTGCGTCAATAGGATCTGGCTGTGAGTCTGTTTGGAAATAAAAGGGCGTTCAAAACTTCCCCCATCCATAATCCCTCCCAAATCTGAGGGTAATGCTTGTACCAATCCGCCACACTATCGAGCTGACCAGCCCTTGCATGGCCAAAGTGAGAAGCCAGTTCCCGGCGACTTTGAAACAGCCGGAAAGTCCAATCTGGTCAAAGCCAAACCGTGGCGCCATTGGGTAGACATCTGACCGAATAGCGTCAGAGGATCCCGTGGCCCGTCCATGTGGAGGATGGCCGAGAAAACCAAAGACAAGAGATCTGACATACAGCAGGTCAAAAGGCAGAAGCAACGCCGATGTGATGAGGGTGCTTGCGTGCCAGCTGAGTGAGTCTGCCGGATGATTGGAGAGGACGGTGACGCGATAAAGAGCCCCATCGTCTTGGTCGGGTCTCGATTGCTTTGACTGCATGGCTGACCTCGAATCCTCCACCATAACCGCTATATCCTGATCGGTCTCTGTGGGTCGGCGAACAAGATGGGGGAGCGTATGAGAGAGACTGGGAGCCCGAGACATGCCCGGCAGCGGTGTCTCCGGGCGCGCTGGCGTACTGGGTTGGATATTCGTCTCCGGCACCTCGGAGAGACGCTGAAGAGGTGCCACGGGCGGTGGCATAGTAGCCGCGTCCTCTGGCCCTCCGGAGGTATCACCCGTGCCCAAACTCGGAGTCATGCTCTCGACGGCAGTTTCTGGTAGCTGTGTGTCCGTTTCCGCGGTGGCTTGTTGGGATGTATCCGCGACGTTTGCAGAAGACGTGGTGCCTTGGGGAGATTGATTGGTCGCCGTGCCTTCACCATCGCCATCACCATCTTCCTCCTCCTCGTCATCACCGTCCTCATCCGGGATGACATCCATCACCTCGTCCATGTCAAAGAGATCTTGTGGATCCGGTGTAGCAGTGGTACGATCACTCTCACCCACGTCAGTGAGGTCGTCCGCCCATTCATCTATGTCAATCATCTCCGCATCCGGATCCAGACCGTGCTCTCGGAAAGCGGCACGGATAGCGAAGACCCGTAGCATCAGAGTGTCGGGTCTGTCTTCCCTGCTCACGCGTTGGTTTTCCCGAAAAAGCGCACGGTGAAGAGCCGAGGCACGCTGTCGCAGATGCCCTTGGTTTTCTGGAGTCAGCGCTTCAGGTAAAGGAGACGACGTATTCCCCACAAGCCAGTCCCAAATAGCGAAAATGGTCGGAAATGCCGCTCTCATTGTCGCCCCGAATGTCCGCGGACCGTGATAGCGCCGTTTGGCCTTGATCTCCAGCCCGAGGCCTGGAATCGTGGTGTCGGCGATGAGCTCTCTTTGTAGGGTCGCGCTCTGTACGGATATCCGGTCTGGTCTGTCTGGTTTCGTCGCCAGATGGCGAATGACCACATATATTCGGAGCATAAGATATTGTCGCAGTTGGTCTCGCAGAAGTCCAAGTACGAATGGCGTTGTCAGAGCGTCAGTTGCGGCCATAAAGATGCTGTGGAGAGAGAGCGGAGAAACAAGACGAGGAGCCTGTATAGGCGAGCTCATCGAAAAAGGAATCCACGATCTCAGAGGTGGGGCTGCATATGGAGGAATAAGGTGCAGTGACTGTAATATGGCAAAGGCATGGAAAGGCCACTCGAGAACAAACCAAACAGTGCGCAACCTGAGCATGGTCAGCGAGCCATATCAGAGAGAGGTTCGACCTCCAATCTGACCCTTGCCGGAGCAATCGTTCCCTCAAACCGGGCGTTGCGCCCACTGCGCCGGGTTGCCGGAAAATATTGGGCCCCTCCTCCATGTCTTCGCGCGTAGAATCTCTCAAACTCTGGCTGATACCCGCGACCGCCGCAAAGGGCAAGCCCGCAAAGAGAAACGGGCCAGGTCCCACAATGCGCCACTCCGACGAGATCATCGCTGGCACAGAGAGACCCAGGCAGGACTTGAATGTCTGAGCGGTCTCAGCGTATTGTCATCCACAGTTGAGATGGCCTTACCGTGAGTCGTCTCCGAAGTGAGACTAGCCACCATGAACATCCGGCCAGAGTCAAGCGGTCTAGGTATCTGAATAGCGTGCCTGAGATGTTCTCTTCCTCGAGCAAATTCATCTTCTGTTTATTGGCTACCTTCTGCCAAGGATCCTGCTTCATCTTCTCCTTACGCACCACAACGCCAACGGTCTCTAGAACATCATTTTGCGCGCGCCGGAGTCTTCGGGCTGCGGCATTGGACACGGGGTTTTCGGGATGGCCTCCTTCATCGAATAATTGAACATAATCCCCTGAGTTGTTGTCCTGTGCATGAGCACTCAGAATGAATTGGCCATTCTCATCTCGCAATGGCGGTTCGAATGGCGACCGTCCCTGTGAAGGAAGGATCAGCAGTGATAAGATATGCTGACAACAGCAGCTGCTGAGAAGGGAAGAGTCGAACTCGCTTCTCGCCACAGGAGAGGGAACACTCTGGAAACTCGACGGACTCCAAGGGATTGAGAGGTCCAGGGCTGCGAGACTGAGACAGCCACGCCGCCCAACGGACTTACCAGAGCGAGGCGGGTTAGGTGAGCTTGTCGTCCCATGCTGCCGTTGAAGAAAGTGTAAAGCACTTTTAGTGTGAGAGGAACATGCAGGTGTGCGACCGGCAAGCAGAGACCGCTTGAGAGGAAGGATAGGATGCCACCATCATCTTACTTGATGCAGGCGATGATCTTCAGATAACCAGACTCAAATCTTGACTGGCTTCTGCTTCAGTTTGGTTCAAACTTGCAGACCTGACCTGTTCACAGCCGGATTCACGTGCTGGACCAGGAGAGAGTTAGCGTGCCAAGAGATCGACATCCTCCATGAGCGCGAACTCTAATTCTGTACAATTCAGTCCTTGGCGGCGACATTCAAGAAATTTTGCAGGAAGCAGCCGACCAGACGCCATCCAGCACGTCCAGGTGGAACTCTGTATTCAAAGTGCAAACTCTCGCCACAGAGGGGTGAGGAGGCCTGTACCAGCTTTCAGGACGGGCAAAGACATCGATGGCAACAAAAGTCAATATCAAGACCACCTTCGAAGCCGCCAAGACTATCGAACCCATCTATACTGGAGGCGATGTCTCCTCGAATTCCAGCGGCACCTTGATTGCCACTTGTGTGGATGAAGACGTGCTCATTGTTGAAATCAGAACTGTCAAGGTCCTATGTCGAGTTGAGGGAGACGGGGAGCCGGTGACCAGTTTGTGTCTGACCCCCGATGCTTCCCATCTGATCATTTGTTCACGCTCGTTGTCATTAAGAATATACACTCTCACCCCTGTGGCGGGCTCTGGTCTGCTGCGCCATGAGCTGTCCAGGACAGTCAAACCGCATAACACCCCGGTGGTATCATCGGCTGTGGATGTCACAGGATCGCTCCTGGCCACTGGCGGCGCCGACGGCACCGTAAAAGTGTGGGACATTCGGGGTGGCTACGCCTCCCATACATTTCATGGCCATGGAGGAGTTGTGTCTGCGCTGACATTTTTCCAAATCAGCGGCCTGGACTTACAAACAACTCATAAGAAGAGTCTCAAAAGGAAGAGTCGCGACGTCGATGATGTCCCGATGGATGACGCTGCGACCCTGGAAAAGTCCATCTGTCTGGCTTCAGGAGGAGAGGATGGAAAGATCCGGATCTGGGACCTCAATTCCCGGAAATCCATCGCCATTCTGGATTCACATGTCAGCGTTGTCCGAAGCATCCGCTATTCAGACACTCAGCACTTGCTCCTCTCATGCAGCCGAGACCGAACAATCATTTTCTGGCGGCCAGGATCTTGGAGCCCTCACAAGATAGTTCCGGCCCTGGAAGTTCTTGAGGCGTCGGACTTCATCCTGGACGGCCGGTACTGCTACAGTGGCGGTGAAAACGGTGTCATCCGGATATGGAGCACCAGTTCGGGGACGGAGGTGACGGCGCCGCAGCAGCAAGGCCTAGAAAATGACGCCATCACGGCGGTCATACAGATACCCGGAAACGACACGCTGCTCTCCATTCACCAAGATCAGACCATGAGAATACACGGATATGAGAAGCTACAGTCGGTTCAGGAGGGAGAAACCGTTGAAAAGTTACCCATCATTCGCAGGATATCTGGAAACCATGACGAGATTATCGATATGGCCTGTGTCGGACCGGACCGCTCATTGCTCGCCCTGGCCACCAACACGGAGAGTATCCGATTGATATCCGTGGACGACAGGGCCCGGCTGTCAGACGTCCAGCAGCCCACTCATCCCGCCTTTGGCACCGACGTTGCCGTGCTGGAGGGTCACGAGGACATCATCATTTGTTTGGACGTCGACTGGTCCGGCCATTGGCTAGCTACTGGTGCAAAGGACAACACGGCAAAGCTGTGGAGACTCGACCCTGCAACCTCTTCATATACGTGCTTTGCGACATTTGCCGGTCATGCCGAGTCCTTGGGTGCTATAGCACTCCCTCGAAGCCCGTCTCTGACCGGTGGCACGACAACCAAAGACCCTCTCAGCCGCCCTCCAGCGTTTCTCCTCACGGGATCGCAGGACAAGACGATCAAGCGCTGGGATACATCGAAGCTACCCCATCCCGCTTCAGCGGTCGCCCAACCTCATACCGGGATCAAAGCGCTTTATACCCGCGTCGCACACGATAAAGACATTAACGCCTTGGATGTCTCACCCACCGCGCCGTTGTTCGCCTCGGCGTCGCAAGACCGCACCATCAAGATCTGGTCTCTAGAGGATGGCTCCGTAGCTGGCATCCTTCGCGGCCACAAGCGGGGCGTCTGGTCCATTCGCTTCTCACCTGCAGGGACTCGACCCATCAATCTGGCCGACGGAGGATCAACTAGCTCCAGAGGATTGTTGATCAGCGGCTCGGGCGACCGGACCGTCAAAGTGTGGTCCTTGTCGACATATACCTGTCTCCTTACGTTTGAAGGTCACAGCAACTCCGTCTTGAAGGTCATCTGGATTCCGCCTCACACCTCGTCATCAGATTCCGGGTCTCCAGATGAATCCCGACCCGGCCATGACACGCAAGCGATGATCGCGTCTGCCTCTTCCGACACCCTGGTCAAGCTCTGGTCACCTTATGCTGCGGCCGATTCCGACCACCTTCTGGCCACCCTCGACAACCATACAGACCGTGTTTGGGCTCTCGTTTCGCCTCTCGCCTATCAGTCTTCTTCCACGGCTCTTCATCAGCCACCTCCTCCGTCTGCCTGTCCTTATGCTCTCATCTCGGGCGCTGCGGACGCCGGACTGACCTTCTGGCGCGACACGACCACTCAGACCGCCTCACTCGCATCCAAGAGAGCGACAGAACGCATTGAACAGGACCAACTTCTCCAAAACCACATTCACGCCAAGAATTACCGAGAAGCCATCACTCTGTCTCTCGCTCTCAACCATCCTGGGCGGCTGCTCAAGGTCTTTGAAGACGTGGTGAACCTGCCCGAGGCGGAAAAGGAAAGCGACAGCATCCTGGGCGTCAGAGCGGTCGACCATGTCCTGAGATCGCTCAGCCACGACCAGATCTTTCGCCTCCTCGAGAGGGTGCGGGACTGGAACACCAACGCCCGGACTTCTACTGTCGCTCAGAGGATCCTGTACTGCCTTTTCAAGAGTTGGCCTGCCAGCACGTTTGTCGACATGGCGAAGGAGCACCGGACCGGTGTCGCCGGGAAAGGGATGAGAGAGCTGTTGCGAGCGCTGGAAGCGTACACCGACCGGCACTACCGGCGGGTGGAGGAATTGATCGACGAGAGTTATTTACTCGACTACACCCTGAGAGAAATGGACGAGGTGGCAGGCACCGTTGGCGCTGTCGATGGCACGGTGGTCAATGGACAGAGCCAGCCACAGTGGATGGAGACGTCTTGATGTCAATATGATCGAGATGGTTGTCCCTGTATTATCGCGGCATTAAAACGGACCGGACCCCTCGTGCAGGTTCCTGTCAACAATATGCAAGAAATAATTCGGTGCGGAATGAGGCTCTGCTCAGAGATGAAAGAGGCGCAAAAAAGAGCGCAGGAGGGAATCTAGATGTAGCAAATTTTCGGTTTGCCATCTCAACAGAGTTACATTCCCTTGACACAACGGCGTGTCATGCTTTCCTTTGCTCACCGACTATCTCTTTCTCTCCGGTCGCCGTCCCGGTCGCGGTCACGATGGCCGCTCCGGCGTGATGCGCTGGAGTCGTAGCGGTCCTCCTCACGGTAGCGATCTCTGTGGCGCTCCCACGGCCTGCGGTCGTAGTCATCGTCTCGCCGTCGACGCTCCCCAGACCGAGATCTATCCCTTCTGGACCTGGAACGGTCATAGTCGCGAGTCTCGGACTCTCTCCTCGAGCGCGAACCGTCATGGTCTCGCTCTCGCCTCGTCAAAGCGCCCTGCCGCGAGAATGCGTTCATTTGTTCCCGATAATGGTCATCTCCATTCGGCGCCGCCTTCGGGGAGTCGCCGTTCCTTCGCCCCCGGTCTCTGTCTCTCCCGTCGCTCTCGAGGTTGCGGTCCCTGCGTGTTTTCCAATCTTCCTGCTCCTTCCGTCCTTTGGCGTCTCTGATTCTCTGCTGCAGCTCCTCTTCCGTGAGTCTCTCTCCCGTTGCTTTATTCTCTCGCATTAGCGGCGTGAAAAACCCTTGGCCTTTGACGTTCTTCCGCATGTCGACCTTGCCCCAAGCACCCAGTTCAAAGTCCGAGCCTGGCGCCGCTTTCGCGCCGATTCCCAGAAAGCCTTCATGCCTGCGGAGTTTTGGAGGATGACTGTCCGTCGGGGGCCTTTCAAGGTTGATCTTTTCGCCATTCGCACGTCGTTTCTGTCCCATTCCCCGCAACATAGCCATCCCGAACTCTTCAACAGGCATCGCCGCATAATCTTCGAGTGTGCTTGGGTCAGGTCGTGAAGCGACATCCGCTCTGAAGTCCTCCAACTCATCTCTGGTAGAAAGCGGCGCGTTGCCCTGTTGAACAATCACGGCATTCGACCTTGGCCGATCTGTCCCATCACCGAGCAGTGCTTGTAAGGCTTCATCGTCCGCCGTCAACGGTCGTGTCTTTTCGACCGAACTTGGAGGCTGACCCGACGGTTCTGGTCGTTGACCATCATTCGTGCCGTTGGAGATGGGTTTCTCGTTCTCGTCTCGCTCCGCGAACTGAAGTCCGCTGGCCTGGCTGATCTCATCGCGTTCCACTCTCACCACATGCTCGCCTCGTTTCTGCGCTTGCACTTCAGCCGGAAGTAGATTTCTTCCCCTCCCCCCCCGTTGGCGCCAGTCGGCATTACCGGCGTTGTGGATCACACGCGCCGACGTATCCTGTACAGGCTGACTTAGAATAGCACCACTTGACGAGAAGCCAGTGACTGACTCGTGCCTAGGCTCTTCATCTTCTTCGTTGTCTGAATCGTGGTGGAGCGTAGATCGCGGTGTGCCACTGGCGAGGCCCGACTTTCTGGCGGCGAGACTGATACTCTGCCTGGAGGGTGCAGGTGATCTCGGCTTGCTGAATCCAAACGATATGGGCTTTGACATGGCTTGAAGGAGTAAGGCCACCAACGAATACGTCCTCGGGTGAAGAGGTTGTGGCTGTGCTGTCATCATCTCCTCTTCACATCTTTCTCTCTGGTCTTTGACGGGCAGACAGGCGCCAAGCCAACAACCCCCGCCATTGGTCTCGCGTCAGGATCCTTGTCTGGGCCGTTGAGGGTAGGGCTGGCACAGCCACAGTGAAGTATAGCTACGTGGCTGTATGCCAGTAATCATAAACACACCCGCTGCTAACTTATCGTTGTGCCACGCTTCTAACCCCAAACCCCCCTCAAATCATCTTCCGTCATCCTGCGTACAGATCTACTCGCCTGATCGACCTTCGACGGCAACGATGCCTGCCCTGGCCTTCATGGAACCACTCTTCTGATATGCGGCATTGTTGCCGGCAACCAATTCGATGGATGGCTGTCAAGGATACGAGATGGGAAACGGTTGGAACTGGGGTGTGATAATATCGGCCAGTGCGACGGGACAAGTTCGCCGGCACCGCCACCAGAACTAGTTGACTTCGAGACGAACTCTGAACGCACCCACACGCCAGTCCCTCTTCCCGAGGAGCACGGAGGCGATGTGCTTGGCCGGTTTCGACATGAAGCCTTGACCGACCAGCGCAAGAAAAACGCACACCTCATGTGCTGCCACTATGATGCGCGGAAAAGGTCATTGCTGCTGGTCTAGAAGGCTCGAGACTGTACGGAGGGGCACATCTTTGCATGCGGTGCCTGGGTGTGGAATACCAAGATGAAGAAGCCTCTTTCTGAGACGTATCGTAGGGCCAGAAAGAGCTCAGGGAACCGGAGAGAGCCCAAAGAGGAGCGTACGCTCACGGGGCCGGAAAGAACAGAGGTCCAGAAAGAGCACAGGTCCAGAAAGAGCACAGGTCCAGAAAGAGCACAGGTCCAGAAAGAGCACAGGTCCAGAAAGAGCACAGGTCCAGAAAGAGCACAGGTCCAGAAAAGGCAGCCATGGTACTATCGGCTAGATGGAGTGCCGAGGCCAAGGGGATCATGGTTGTCGATTTTGAGCGGGCAAAGCTGGTGGAGAGGAAGATGACGAAGCGGACAGCGCTGGGATCAATCTCGGGGAATCAAAGATCCCGGCAGAGGCCATAGACAGGAACGTTTGACAGAGAGAGAGCTGTCTCAAGGGAAGGATATACTGTACACACGAGAGATGAGAGTCGGACTGACTCGGTGTGTACAGGGTTTCTTTGAGCGGCAGAAGGTAGCATAACCACAGATAAAGGTCCTAACTCTCGTTCTTTTCTTGATCACGCCAGCTTCACCTCGCAAGGTAGGAAGACGACGGCGCTTGCTGGCTTTCTAAGGAATGATTTCTGCGGCTGAATCAATGGCTGACGCTCAGTTGACAGGTGACCATATGACTTTGTCGAGGTAGAAAATTGAAACTCGACGGGGGATGCCATGAACTCTGATATGCCACCCCACTTTGCCGTGGTGCGGCACCCCTGATGACTAGAACTGTAACCAGTCTGGCCATAATTGCCTGCTCCACCGATTGTGCCCTCTGTAGGCGCCCAGGACTTCGGCCCCAGTCACAGGCATGTCGCAAGTCATACCTTTGGATTGCGTGTCACTCTTGTGAGCGGCACGCCCAGATGACCTCAACGCTGCGTGGATGGCTTTCTGGAACCTTTGGGCCTCCTAAACTTGATCGTTCTTCGAGATCCGTGTGTGTCAAGAATTGGATCACTACATGTTAAGATGGTGATCACGTGACTGCGTGACTAGCTTGGTCCTTTGAGTTCCTTAGTTGCCTCACCACTATGAGATTAAGATTGCTTGTATGCAGGTTAGTCTATATAAGATAGATAGAAGCCCTCCCAGTGGGAGAGGGCGGAGGTTCCAGGTAGCTGATTTCGACGACAGTTCAGCCAAACATATCACGTGACCTGCCTCCAAAGTTTGACACTACTTCTGCCTCCCGGTGCCTACTAGGCAGACGGTTGATGCCTGTTATATCACGGCAGTGTAGATGTCTATACTGTCACCCCTGCTGGTCTAGTTCACTATCAAATCTCAGCAAAATGAGTCATACCTGTATTAGCTGACTAAAATGGCCATCAGGAGTCGCTCTACATCTGAGGTTCCTGGGATCAAGACCGCCTTTTTTCCTTTTTGAGATGACCAGGAAATCGAAAGGCATCTCCTCCAAAGTCGAGAGATTTAGTGCCCGAGATTCTCGAAACAACCACTGTTATGATCAGCACGGCCTGGCCCTGCGGTCGGCCAACGGGTAAACTCTTTCGCCTGTCATAATTCCTCCTTCGGTCGAAACTTGTCCCGACGGTACAATCATATGTTCGAAGGCCAGAGAGACTCGGATCTAAGATTCAGGGAAGTGACTTCGTTTTAATTCTTCAGTTCATTCGAGCAGGATTGATAGGCCCTTCATCTGCTTTCAGCAACGCCGATCTTGTTGTACACAGAAACCACAAAGCCTCCCTCTGATCGCCTTTCTGACCATCTCTGCAATCAACTACAAGAAATGTTGTATGACGTCTAACATGACTAACTCATCTACCACCACATCCAAAGTCTTCCTCATAACTGGCTGTTCGACGGGCCTTGGACTCTCACTTGCCAATGCTGTCTTGAAATTCGGCCATCAAGTCATCGCAACATCCCGTAACCCTGTCGGCACGCCTTCCGCCGTCAAATCCGTTGAAGCTCAAGGGGGGACGTGGCTTCCTCTCGACGTCACCTCGTCTGCACTCGAGGATCAGTTCAAAGTCGCATTCGACGTCCATGGACGGATCGACGTGCTGGTGAATAATGCCGGGATTGCAGTAGCAGGTGCAGTTGAGGACTTTCCGGCGGATGGATACATGGCGATGTTTGAGACGAACTTTTTCGGCCCCGTCAAGCTGACGAAACTACTGGTACCATATCTGAGGGAGCAAAGAGGCGGAACGATTGTCAATATTTCCAGCGCGTCGACATGGAGTGGTCAACCCGCGCTCGCGTTTTATGCCTCGAGTAAGGCGAGTTTGAATGGTGAGTGGCTCCTATTTTTGGATTCCCACCTCGAATTGAAAGATCATTTGGTTGACATATTCTACAGCATTCAGCGAAGGGCTGGCCACAGAGTTGGCACCATTCGGCATAAACGTCCTGACGGTCGTCCCAGGGGATATGAGAACTCCATTTACTGATCCGACCCGGTATTCCAGTCGTCTTATACCGCGCTCGAATGCATATCAAGGCACAGCAGTTGACATGCTAATCGATTTCCTCAAGAAGATGTCCGGCAAACAGCCAATTGACCCAGACAAGGCGGCAGAGAGAATCGTGGAAATTGTGCTGGGAAAACAGTTGCCGGAGGTCACAAGTGGCAAAATCAGGACCCGCATCCCAATCGGCGTTTCGAGCGGAAAGATGATGGAACAGAGAGTGGAGCAATGGGGTCACGAGCTGGTCGAGACCAAAGCAGTGTGGGAGAGTTGCGAATTCGACGAGAAGTAATCCAACAATGTTCACGTCGGCAAGATTGCGGATGGGTCCCCCTGTGTGCTGCCCCCCGTGGTATTCTGCCTTTCAGAACATAAAGATGGTTCGTCAATCCAGTAACGTTAATCGAGGAGCATATTCGGGACTTGAAAACTGGTCCGTTACTGACCAGCAAACTGCCATAGCCTTTTTGGCTTCCCTCTGCGCATGGCAGGCATAGTAAACTACTCAAAGCGGTCTTCAGATTGGGACCAGATTTGAACCCCATGCTTCTAACTAATTCCTGCACCATTTCCACTACTTACGAATTCCTTACGCAACCCTTCCACTTAGTCTTCTTTGCATAGACAGCTTGAAAGTTTACTTTCAGCTGGCAGAAGGAAATGAGCTCCGGTGCTCTGGCACCTCATCTTCGTCCTCATCCTCCTATTCCTGTATTCTAGCCTTGTCACGTGACTACAATGGCATTTAGAGCTTCGCCGGCGAGTGAGGCTACTCCGTATACGACCAAGGGAAGAGGGCGGGTGAATGGAATGTATGTTGAGAGTGGAAAATGTGGTTGCTTTGTGAGTTTCGAGAGCCCTGTCGTTTTGTTTTTGGTGTTGGGGGTTGTTTTGGGCACAGTGTTTTGGGATGACCACCGAATCGAGGTCGTCTCGCTGGCGGCCATTTTTGGGTCCTGGTTCTAAGTCGAGAGGCGGGTCCCACAGGCCAAAAAGCACACCGTCGCCAGAGGGGTGCATGGGAAGGTGAAGTAGGAGGAATCAAGGGTGAACGCGAGCGTAACCTCAAGAAGTGGTGGTGTAAATGCCGCCAAGCCCAACAACCCCCAGCCCGTTTCCCGAATTTCAGAGGGGTCACAATTTACGACCACGCGCTCACTTTCCACCGCTGACATTTAATCTATCTCTCGAGGCCCACACGACCTCCCGTTGATGACTCCAGGCCGCACTGGTTGCTATATCGTGGGCGGTGTTGGCATATTACCTCTGACCACAACGCCACTGAGAAGGAACTGAGGCGCTCCTGGCTGCTCACCTCGAACATCCGTCACGATGGCGGCGACAACAGACGTCTCACTTTTGAACACCTTTCAGAAGCACATCGAGGACATGCGGAGCCTGTCTCTGTGTAAAATCTGTATAAAACCGTTTTACGAGCCCTTCATCCTTTCCTGCGGCCACACGTTTTGCTACTCGTGTCTCGCCAGCTGGTTTGGCGGCAGTCGCAATAGAGCGAAGAGAAAAAGCTGCCCGGAATGCAGAACCGATATCAAAGTCCAGCCGGCTCCGAATTACCTCCTGCGAGATCTGGTCCACATGTTTATCAGCCGTGCAGAGTTGCTCCCTGAGGATGAAACAGTGAAGGAGCACGAGCAGGCCAAGGAAGAGGAAGCCGCCCAGCTTGCTACAGATCGAGCAGGCAAAACCCTGTTTGGAGGTGCTTTCCACGCTCCGCACCCGGCCGATATTCCACTCCGGCGTATCCTCCAGGCCGCCCGGTTGGCGCCTATTCGAGACGCCGCCGACGACGTGGTGCGCTGTCCTCACTGTACTTGGGAGCTGGAAGATGGCATTTGCATTCATTGCGGATACGGCGATGAATCTGAGGATGTTAGCGAGTCAGACGAAGATTCGGACGCCGAGGACAGCATCAATTCGATCGATTCCGAACTCGATGCCGATATTGATCCTATTGACCACGACTTCGGTCATCCCATAGATGTGGAAATCGGCTATGCTGGTTATTCTGATGACACGGGGGATCAAAGTGAAGAATATGACGGCACCCCGCGTCCCTATGGCCATGATTATGAGGAAGAAGACGAGGACATGGACGGATTTATCGACGACGACGATGACGAGCCGGACGAGGATGATGTTGGTGATGACGACGACGACGAGAGCGACGTCACCGTGACGAGCATCGAAGACGCCGCCTCTCGGATCCCCTACGACGGGCGTCGGCCAGAGGAAAGTTCATATGGACCAGACCATGCTGGTGGCGGCTCCCAGGGCCCATGGAACCATCCGGCTCCGGGACCAACTTTCTACGGAGTGAATACCTATGAAGATGAGTCCAACGAGACGAGCACGCAGGCGACAACTTATGAAGAATCGCAAGACGGGCTATCCGAATCGCAGACAAATAATTCAGACGACGACTCCATACGTGAAGTGCTACCTCCACCAGAAGCCCGCGCCATTCGCAAGAGACGAATTGTTATAAGCGATGACGAGGACGATGAAGAGGGGGAAGGGGTACAAAGCGAGAACGATGGAGAAACTGAGGAAACTGAGGGGGTTGATGAGGAGGAGGACGACGACGACGGTGAGGAAGATCCCGTAATAGAAGCCTCCGCAGACATTGCTATTGGCCCTGCTCAGAATTCTCTTCGCCGCCAACAACATCTCAATAACCAGAGAGCCAGGCGCAATAACCATGGGTACAAATCCCAGAATCGGGATGCCAGGACACAATATCAGTCCCCACAATACGCCCGGCGGGGCGGATATGCTGGCAGGCAGTCGAATGATGGCTTTCAAACACCACGAAGACCACGGTCAAACCAAACGACGCGAGTCTACTAGGCCGGCAAGCACGGCCAAGGTACGGAATACGAGAGGCGGAGTTACTCTATATTGAAGATTTCTCTTTCAGGTATGCCATGAGGGACCCCAAGATGAAGAACGGTCAGGATACTTTAGAGGCTTGTGTGAGAGATACAAGGATTATATCATGAATTGATACCCATTTGACATTCCATTACGCCGCGCTATGCTACCAAGACAATCTGCCTGATGTACCGCCATCATGGGGCCAAGATCTGCTTGCTGGTATCGTACTCGATCTCGTGGATGCCGTCCTTCTTCACGATCTTCACCGTCATACCCTTGAAGTCAATGGGTAACCTTCGTTGTAGTTCATCCGTGCACATTCGTAGAATTTTCATTCCTTGCTCGAACGAAATGTCTGGATGATGATGCTTGTCGAGGATGGACAAACAATAATACCTGGAATTCTCCTGTCAGCAGGAATGCCATCTCCAACGCGATTGCTGGTGATCCTCACTGAGCATATCCATGAGCGGCATATGGGACTTTGGTGCTGCTCGCGAGATAGTCCAACCAATACAAACTGGGCTCCTTGGTAATTGGATCCATGCCGCCCAACAAGAGATTGACCGTGTACGGTTTCCTGCTCCGCAGACTCCGTGCCAGCTCCCCCCGGACGAAACTGGCAACCGCACTCGGCCCCAGATCGGTCTCGTTTCGCATGGTGTAGAGGGCGATGTTGGCTTGAATGAATTCGGCAAATTGGATGGTGTCGCCCGCTTCACCCGAGAACGCGATGATGGTGTTCTTGTTCAGTTTCCTCGTCTTGTCGTCGGATGATTTGAGGATCGTGGCGCCACGCATCGCGGCCTTGGAGGCGGCGATGATGGTGAAATCACGGCCGGTGAGGCCGAGCAAGACTTCCCTGAGATATTGTGAGCAGACTGGTGAGATGGGACACGGGGGGTATACATGACGCTGAATCGAGAAGTATCAATCAACTCGTTGGCGATCGTTGACTACGAGACGAGTAGGCGACTTCACAAAGGTGACCAAGTTGGTTGGAGGAACTTGTTCAAAGGTGCTGGAGAACACGCACGCGAAGCTGTGCCTTGAGGGCCCAGTCGCGCCTAGTTAGGGAAGGTGCGGCGAGAGAATTCAGTTGCAAGGCTGTGTGGGGATTCGCCTGCACTTTTGAAAAATTGGACCATTTCCTCCCACTCGGTGCACACTGCTTGGTAACAGTCTCCGCATCAAAGACCATGCCCTCCTTCTTTACACTACCTGCCTCGCAGCGGAAGCGAAAACGAGCAGATGACCGTGCTGGCAAGCCGACCAAACGCCGGGGACTGAACAGCGGCGAAGGGCCAGACGGGCAAGCTCCGCGCCGGAATGCTCTCTCACGAGAAAGACAGAGGAAGGATGATTCAATATCGGGAAGCGAGGCCGAGGACGAACTGGAGCCGGAGACGACCGATGATGATGATGAGGAGGAGGAGGAGGAGGAGTCGGAAGCCACTTCAGAAGAAGGCGAAACGGCCGCAGAGCGCCGTGTCAGATTGGCCGAACGATATCTGGACAATATTCGGCAGGAATTGGACGAGACTGGCTTTGACGCGGAAGATTTAGACAAAGACTTGATTGCCCAGAGATTGAAAGAAGACGTGGACGAAGCGAAAGGAAGACAGTACCGATTGATTGCCTCGACGCTGGATTTCACGAATGCTGCGCACTGCTCTTTCCGCGCCGACACAGAGACAACGACGGCGGTGGCCATATGTCCACCGTATGTCTACACAGTCAGTAAGGATAAGACCCTCATCAAGTGGCAATTGCAAAACCCGAGCATCCCTCCGCAAGCGAATGGGTCGTCGCCGAGCAGACCGGGGCCCCGGAGACGCAAGCCTCGACAAATCGCCTATGTTCGAGGGGTCAAAGCCCGGGCGTCGGCAACTCAACAACATGGACATACTGGAGCGATCCTGTCGGTCGCGGCGTCGCCGGATGGCAAATACGTCGCGACCGGTGGAGCGGACAAGAAGTTGATCATCTGGTCTGCTGCTGACCTGCGACCCTTAAAGACCTTCACAACGCATCGAGACTCGGTCACTGGGTTGTCTTTCCCCCCCAGCTCTTCTTCTCAGTCAGGGTTTGGCACGCAATTGTTCAGCGCCAGCGCGGATCGATCCGTGAAAACCTACAACCTTGCCGGCGAGGACAGTCTGGCCTACGTGGAGACGCTCTTCGGCCATCAGGACCACGTCGTCGCCGTGTCGGCCATGGCCATGGATCAATGTGTCACCGTGGGTGCACGGGACCGAACTGCGAGGCTGTGGCGTGTCGTGGAGGAAGAACAGCTCAAATTTCTCGGCGACAGCTCGAGGAACGAGCAATATCAGACAGGCAGTCTCGACTGCGTGGCAGCCCTGCCACCACAACACTTTGTGACCGGGTCCGATTCGGGTGCGATCAGCTTATGGAGCATCCACAAAAAGAAAGCCTTGTTTACTGTGCAGACCGCTCACGGAGTCGACGAGCCGCCTCGTTTGGAGGAGGTCACCTCCGAATCTGACCCGAACGTCATTGACCGCTTGAAGAAGGATGACCACCGGAGGCCTATCCCTCGGGCCATCACGGCACTGGCGTCGCTGCCTGGGACAAACGTGGTCCTAAGTGGGAGCTGGGATGGGTGGGTCAGAGTGTGGAAGGTCAGTGACGATAAGCGGAGTCTGATCGCCTTGGGGGTCATTGGCCACGACCAGCACCGAGGTGAGAATTCCGACCGTCATCTCAGTGGAGAAACGGATTCTCTCGGTCGTGGGCCGACATCTGCTCACAGCACCATCGGCCCCGTGAGAGGCGTTATCAACTCGCTGGCCGTTTTTGAACGCAGAAAAGAGAAGCGAGCCGAGTTTGGTGGAAAGAAAGAAGGTGAGGGTCAGGGCCTGTGCGTGATTGCTGGCACGGGTAAGCAGATGAGACTGGGGAACTGGATAAAATTCCCACATGGCAGGAACGGGGCTATCATGTTTGAAGTGCCCCTGTTGGGTCAGCCTGGTCAGTAGATATTGAACCAATATCCATGTGCACTCACTTTACACTTTATGGACCTCATGATGCAGCCAACATATCCTGTCTTCCATCGCAATTATTATCGCAATTGTCACTGCTATGAGAAAGTACCGGATCTGGAGGCCAATCCACTAGAGTCGCAGAAGCAGCGTCGAATCATTACTCCCCTTCAATATCCTCGCCTTCCTTGTTGGCTACTCCTCCTGCTGATAACAAAAATCCCTTGTATGACAGGACTATCATACTAAAGAGTGAAGTGGTGTGTGAGGGTTCCTTCTAGGCGACAGCTATAGCCAGGGTGACGGGATCATCAGAAAGGAAGATAGAGGTACAATTGTAATTTGCGAACCAATCTCTGGAGAACCAGAAGACGATGGTCAAGCGGTCGCCCCATATATGCCCCACCGACGCTGCCTTTTGGCTTCAGCCTCGTGATTCTATCAGGAGATGGTGACCCTTGCCTTCTGACATCTATCTCTTAACAATCCGTCCTCTGCCAATATTAGTGTACGTCGGAAATTGTCATGCACCTCGTCCTGCCAATCTCCCATTGCCCAGCATACACGTAACACGCCCACTTCTCGTAGCTCTGAAGCCGTTAAGGTCGGTGGGGGAGGCTCATGTTTGCGCTCTCTGTCCTGTGTGTTGGTCGCTTCATCAGGTTGAGTATGCCGAACACGCTTCGATGTATACTTCTCACTTCCGCCTTATATTGTCCTTCTGGAATGCTTGACCGCTACCTTTGTCCATCTGGAGATGCCAGTGTGAGCAAGGTCCACTCAGGGTCGAAGATAGGATGAATGGCCCCGTCCATCCTTAAGCTGGTCGTCCCTGTGATCTTGCCGGGCCGCACACAAGCGCACGACATGTCCAAAGGCAGGTCTCTTTCGACCATTCCTTGTGCGGTCGTACTAGGAAGTTTGCCTCCACGGTTACTGCGAGTCGACGCGGATCACCATGGCCAGCTCATGATTTCTGGGCGTCTTGCTGTGGCCCTTTTCCCTGCTCTTGCGCTTGGTGATAGATCCAGTCATTGAGTCCAGCTCGGTTTCTTGCAATTTCAATGGCGTAAAACTGCATCCGGACGGCGAAAATGGTCTCCTTTTCACCGTACTCGGTCTTCGGGCTCTTCCTCAGCATGGTGCCAAAGTTAAAGTCATCGATCTTCTTCTCGCCCTTTTCATAGACATTGACAAAGTTGCGCCACTTCTCTTTGCCTTCTTTGCCTTTCATCTTGTCCTCGTCGATCTCTTCGGCGGGGTCAAAATCTGGAAACTCACGCTTGAAATGCTCCCAGATCTCGTCGTCCAGTCGGGTGAGGCGTAATTTCGATCCTGGCACCTTTTCAAGAATGTTCCAGTAGACGGTCATCTGGTGAACCGCCTTCACGGCAAACTGTTTCTCCATGTCTTCAAAGTTGTCGGCCTTTTCAGGGTCGATATAGTTGGTGAGTGACATTGTGACAGTCCTCGCCTGAATGCACAAGTGAAAGAATCGAGATCGATCGACAGCAACTCCCTTGATGAATCGGTCGGCAAAGGGTTCAGATCAGCAAGTCCTGCCGTGGCGGTTAAAATGTGGAGGCTTGGCGCGGAGACATCATGGCCTGGCAAACAAAACATGTGAAGATCTCGGTTTGACCACCACATGCCCAGCATACTCTCCATCTGGCACGTCCTCGTTTCCGTTTCACCGACATATGCTCATCCGTCCGCCTCTCGGCTATATATAACATGGCGCCATCTTGCAGCGGAGATTAGCTTCCCACCCAACCCCTCTCCTGTTTTGGCGCTCCACGGGGGTTCAGTGCTGCTACAACGCCAGATTAGGGCTTAGTCCAGGACTGGTCGACATTACTCGGTTTACATCGCCGATCGTTGTGTGCTTCACCCTCAAGTCTGACGTCCGGAAGTGTGGTCATTCTCTCACGAGCCAGAACCAGGACCGACAGCATGGAGATGCCACAAGTCTACCGTCCTATTCCCCGTCGAACCTTTGAAATTTCTCCTTCATCTACGGAATCATCTCATCCTCCCTCGCCGTCACCCGACAGTACGAATCCTGAGCTGTTGACGGACGGCCGGGGGACTGATCGGTCGCCTCCGCCTAGTCGAACGCGTTCGATCCTGAACCTCACCTCGTCGACTCTGTTTGGGATATATTCACCCACGGGGGAGGAGGGGACTCGGGAAGAACTGTCGACACCGTGGGGAACGGGTGCACAAACACCGAGTCAGCGGCAAAGCATCGATGACTACCGACCGACCAAACCGCCCGTGAGGTGGAACGGCGAGACCACGAAGCCGCATCTCCGGCCGCGGGTTAGAAGAAAAGGTTTCCGGGCTTGGTTGGCGCCTCTGGCTCTACAAACCGCTCTTCTCTTCACCCTTGGCGTCGGATACGGTTCCATCATCACTCATATTCAGAAGACCCAACAGATTACACCCGTTCCCGTGCCCGACGCCGAGCATGACTCCATATGGTACCATATATCATGGGGCATCTTTGGCATTCTTCTGGGAAATGCATTGCCCTTGGTGGACACCATCTGGAAAAATGGGGGATATGCAAGCTCTGAAAAGTCGTCAACAACGGGCTCCGGGAACCTCTCCGACGCAGACTCAGACGAAGAAGAGTCACGCTCGTCGTCGGACAGTAGTCTCGGGCCCTTCTGGTATTCGGCCGTGAGGAGCATTGGAGCATTTGTGGGAATAGCATTCGCGGTGGTGAGTCGAGAGCGAGCCTCACATGGCCGAAGACGAACTGACCTTGTCCACAGAGAAGGCTGCCGTGGCAATCGACATTGCAAGCTTCCTTGACCCTCGCTCTGGTGAATCCCGTTCTTTGGTACCTCATCGATCGGTCCCTGCCGGGGTTTGCATGTTCTACGGTGGTCAGTCTGCTGGGAACTTCGGTCCTGTTATTGGTCAACCCGAATTTCGTCCCCGTACCGACGATTCATCAGCCCATGGCATCTGAGCAGTTCGGAGTATACACGTGGCTGGCCAGCATCCTTTTCTGCACGAGTCTCTGCTTCGGGGCCATCGGGAGAAGGCTCCAGCTGTAGGGTGGACCCGGGGAGGGCGCGGCCATTTTATTCGAATACTTTTGGCTCTGTTGCTGCTGCTACTACTAAAAGGCTGGATTCACTCCATCCCGCTTCGGGTCTTCAAGGTGTGCCTTCAGGAGGATACCAGGCCAGGAGGCCGGAGGGGCCTTCTCACGGTTTTGTAACGCCTGACCTACCACGACATCACCGAGCACTTTCTCGACGTCAAGTCGGGGAATTTTCTTCTCAATGTCTCGGGCATACTCGGTCGCACCCAAAGCTTCTCTCGTAGCTTGCCGGAAATCAATCAGGACTCCCAATCTCACCAGTCGGGCCAAGGGGCTGATCCGTTCGGCAATGCCGGGCGATGTGTGCAAGGCGATTGCCGTCCAGACTTCGTGCATGTCCGAGCTAGATACCTTGTGCGAGCGCAGAAGCTGGACCGCAGCATCGGCCCCCTCGACCTCAAACCGCTGCGGGCCATTATACTGATTGGAAGTACCAAGATCGTGGCAAACACAGGCCACAAAGAGGACTTCGAGTTTGAACCCCGCCGCCCACGGGCTTTGCTCCGTCTCGGCCAGGCCTTTGGCAAAGAGAAAGACGCGGACACTGTGATGCAAGATCGGTAGCGGTAAGACGGCCTCGACCAGATTGAATGCAGTCGTGCAGAGGGAGGTGTTGGGGACAAAAGCCCGCAGCACCGGTCGACGGGTGGGGTGAGTCAATGTGGTGGAATCAGGCGTCGCAGAGCCTGCTGCTGGACTGCCGCCGGTTGGTGGAGGGGAGAGTGTACCGCACATGGCTGCTGCTGCACATTGCTCTGCCTTCGTCCCAATCTGTGTCAGGTCAGTAGTGGACGGCGTCGCTCTGCGGAAGTGCAGGGTTAGGATGAAGCCCCAGGCGTTCATGATCGAAAAAACCCTCATGACCGCTGAAACCTGACTGAGCGCGTCATCCGCCCACGTACCGGGGCCGACGTGATTCGTGGCGACCCCTGACGGTGGCCGCCGCTGGGTTGTTGATGGCCGACTCGATGCGCGTTTGATGGTGTCTGGCTAGTGATAGAAAGGTATGGTGTGCTGTGGCCCAAGGGTGGCCCCTACGCGATAGACCTGAAAATAAAATCGATGACCCATGCCACTGGGGCCAAGCCATACCCTTTCCTGTATGTTTGATTGTATTATTCCCGGTTTCGTGGCTCCCTCCTTTGCTGCCCCTCTGAGAGTCGCCCTCCTGACACTATTTGACGCCCTTTCCTCGCAGTCCCTCAAGAGCTGGCTCTTTGCGCGACACTTTTCTCTTGCTGCCCAACGGCTCAGCGCCTTGCATCCGCCTGGACCACGTTTGAGGATTTCGACTCACAGCCGCCCACACAGGATGGTCTCTTTTCAATGCGAAGTGAGCGGACAATGCGCCCCACGGTGCTGCAAGCACTCTCATGCTGACATCCGACGGCCAGGCATGCGGTGACGTCCTCACCAAAAAGAAACTCGACCCGCACCGGAACCAATGCCGCGGCGCAACTTTCACATGCCTCGACTGCATGACAACGTTCAGGGGAACAGACTATAGGGTACATACGGTATGTCTGTGGAAGCCCGACGCCTCGCCGGCCACGTCGGCTATGCCACCTTGCGCCTGATTTGCGCTGGTCGTCCATTCTGACGTTCATTCGCAGTCATGTATCACCGAGGATCAAAAATATCAAGGGTCGCTCTACCGCGAGAAGCCGTCGAAAGCTTCCAAGAGAAAATCGGTCTCGATTCAAGAGCCGAACCACCAACACGCCCTCATCCCTCACCCGGCCTCGGTCGAGGACGTGGCTGACGTCGACGCGGCTCCTCCTCCTCCCCCGGCTGTGCCCAGTCCGCCGCCGGCGGTACGGTCACAGCATGTGGACAGTGTGTTTGACTACATGGTCCAAGAAGAACCGCCCAGCGAGCGACAATGGGCCATCGCTGAGGCCCGGGAAGAAATGGCGATGAAGAGCGGAGCGCCGTCGGTCTTTAACAGCAGAGCGTCGAGTCGGAACAGCTATCGCAACAAAGAAGAGCAACTCCACAGCCAACAATATGAGGAGAATGGGTACACATGGGGTGCGGAGCCCGTCAAGCCTCGACCCGTGGGAGAGGTCAATGGCAGCGCGTTGAGTCTGGAGTTCATGACCCCGGCAGCCAAGGCGACCAAGGCGAAATTGGACAAGAAAGACCGGCCCCCTTTGTCTGCGACACACAGCAGGACCAACAGTGGCAGTGAGAAGAAACGAAAACGCCAGACGGATGAGCAGTTGGCCGAACTCGAAGGCGACACCGTCATGGCCGACTCTTCCGAACGATTGGCATGGGAAGCTGACACTCCGGCCATGGTCCACTCCGGTCTCACGGGAGGTCTAAGCCGCTTGCTGTCGGAGAACAAGGACGACGGTGGCGTCTATTCGTTTCCGGCCCCGGGGGAGGCTGATGACCGCCGCCCATACGACACCGAGAGAGAGCGGATTCACCGGCGGAGTCACAAACAAGAAGATCCCAGCAGTCCGCTGAAGAGGACACGACACTCCAAAGACGATGTCAACGGCTTGGGTATATCGATCAAAGGCCGAGCCGGCAAGATGCTCTCCATGGTGGGTGGTGCCCTCCTCCCGAGCGCCCAGAATGACACGGCCGCGGGGAAGACCAGGAGGAGGGCGAGCTCTTCCGAACATGGCCAAAGCCTCTCACGAGGGAGAGAAGGGGAGAAAAGAGAAAGGAAGAAGCACCGGGTGCACCGGCACAATGGCACGTCGAGTGCACATGTCCGGCACGAGCACCGTTCGCGTCGCCGAGCCAGTGACGAGTCTGATCAACAGAGGAGAAAGGTCAAGGCCATCGAGTATTACAAGAACGAGGACTCGGCCTCGGATTCTGACGACGCCCGTCGAAGGGACGGTGACGGTCAAATGGTCGTCTTTGGCGCCGAAGAGCGACAAAAACGGCGGTGCGAGTCCTTCTTTGCCAATATCCCCGGCACCGAGAGTGAAAAGGGATATTCGATGAATAAGGCACTCAAGAGATGGCACAAGGACAACGACGTCCGCGGTTCGTCATATAAATTGGACGAAGAGAAGGAGTTATGGCGAGCGTTGAGACTGAGGAGGAACGATCGAGGAGAAATCGTGGTTTTCTTCTGAGCTGACGACGTTACGACTCTCTATTCATCAGAGCTGTATCAATAATGCTCATAATGATGTAGGATATACCAGTGTGTGGGAGGGCCCAAGATTTGAGACCAACAGGCATACTTCTGTCACAGGACTGCGACGGCTGGGTATAGAGGCAATGAGGAAGAGGACGGCAAAGAAGAGACGGCCAGGAAGAGGACGGCAAAGAAGCAGACAGGAATCTTGCAGGTATAAGACAGTCCATTCTCAGATGAAAGCGGCAGTATCCTCTCTGCTGTCTCAATGAGAAGTTATATTTTCCACTCCATGAGTTCTTTGCAGGTAACCTTGCCTACTCCGCTTCAATCTCGCTCGGACCAGGGAAAGCAGAAGGAAACCCGTAGGATCCAAGGAGGAGCGAGTTTAACAGATGACAGACAGTAACAGCAACTTGTCCGCCACGACATGGTGGCGCATTTGAAGATGTGGATCACGGAATAATGGGAGGACTGTACCACCTGGTCATGCAACCTCGTTCCTCCTTTCAGGTTATGCTCAGGGGTGACCAGCTTCTCGCTTCTGTCGAAAAGTCAGTGTCATGAACAACAAGAGGAGCTCTGACATCCCTCACGGCTGTCAAAAGCATTTTTCAGGAGTACACAGCGGTCAGTTGCATACTTGAGTGCGCTGGAAGACGTCACACCAACCCTCTTTAGAAGCTTCCAGCCTGAAACAGAGCGGCCGGTACGCTCCGGCGGGCTAGCCTGGCCTTGGCAGGGAGTGAGACTGGCGACTTGGCAGTGGCATCAAGTTTATGCCCTCTACCAGGGGGCACGGCACCGCCCAGGCTGCTAGATTTCTCCCTAGACCGAATAAGCTGACCTCCCACCACCGCCATCCTTTCTCTCTCGGTCCCAATCTCGTCTCAACACGATCACTTCATCCTCGCTATGATTCTCACCCTTTCATGAGTCGTGAGAGGGTACAGCTCGACCATGCCCAAACCTCCGCTACGGCCTCCCGGCCGGCGTGGAGGCCCAAGGACGATGCTGACCTGGGCCGGCCTCCTCCTGCTCCTGGTCACGGCGTCACAGTCTCAATCGGTTCAGAACGCCGACCGGGTGAACAGCGTGGTAGCGTCGACGCAGAGCATCGATGCCTCACCCAGTCGATGCCCTCAGCCTGGCCGCAGTCCAGCCGAGATTCCGCTCCTCAAACACGACATCGCGACGGTCAAATTTAGGAGCACCGACGAATACGGTGACAGCCACCACAACAAATTCCATGCCTTGGCTCCAGCACAAGAAGTCAGTGCTGTTCGAGCACCTCTTGCACCGTCTGCCGAGTCCTCCGGACTCTCAGCGCTCCCTCCAGCGCGGCTGCTGCAAGATTGGGAGGTGGAGAATCTCATCCTGCTCGCGACCATCGACGGCGCCATTCATGCCCGTGATCGGGAGACGGGCAAAGAAAGATGGTCATTAGGCATCCCCGACAGCCCGATGATCCAGACGACCCATCATCGTCAGAATCGGAGTGACGTGGACGGGGCACCGGCCATCGACGACGACTACATTTTCATCGTGGAGCCCAGCAAAGATGGAAACTTGTATATCCAGCACCGTGACCCTAGCATTGGCCTCCAGCGCCTGGGTATCACGGTGAGATCGCTCGCGGCCGAGACGCCGCAGTTTGTCGACGACCCTCCTCTGGTGACGATTTCTTCGCAGGAAACCTCGGCATACGTGGTCGACGCGGCCACGGGAAACATCCTCCAGCGGTTTGACAAGAATCGTGGCTTCACCAATGACGACGACCGAGGACGGAGTTGTCGCCGCCTCAGTGGTTTCGAACTGGATGATCCGGCGTGCGAACCGTTGGGCACCCTCAATCTCGGAAGGGTCGAATATACCGTCCAAATATCACACAAGATTACGAATCAACCCCTCTGCACGATCAAATTCGCCGAATGGGTTCCCAACAAGGGCGACAGCGACCTGCAGGATCAGTACGTCGCTCCGTTGGACAACCACCACATTCAAGGTTACTACAACGGCCGAATCATTGGCCTGGACAGCAACAGCGACTCGGGAAAATTTCATCGATTCACTCGCATGCTTGACACTCCTGTGGCCCGGGTCTTCGACGTGGTTCGCCCTCTCGACAATCGAGATGATTCCCCGAAATTGGTCCTGCTTTCACGACCCATCGATTCTCCTCACATGTCGTCCCAGGTCTGGCGCAATGAGATGCAGCGAGCCGAGCGAGTCTTTGTCAATCGGACCGAGTCGGGTGTCTGGTATGCCATGTCTGAGCTGTCATATCCGGGTGTGACGAGTGGAGCGGCGCCAGCCAGCTCTCGTTGGAATTACGATAGCCATCTTCTCGACTTTGACGGTGACATGGACGAGATCATTGGAGTCCATATCCTCTCACCCGAGCAGAATCTCGCACCGGTCCGACTGACGATTTCGGCCCCACCTCCGAACATGGATTTGGTCGAGGAAGAATCGGAAAAAAGGATGTCCTCTTCCTCCCCCTTGGATCCTACTGCGGCAGCGACACTATTTTCTTCTCTCAATGGCCGGTGGGCAGCATCACTGCTTAATGTCGTCCTGTGTGCCGTGGTCCTTTTTGTTGTCGGCGTGCAATTGAAACTCCCTGTCATGCTCAAGGTGCAAAGATACCTCCGCCGGGCCGGTGTCGAAGTGGCGGTGGAGAAAGTTCGATCCTCCAGTGCCAGTCAGGCTTCCTCTGCCGGGGCAGACGGCGTCGTCGTGGACGCCCCACTGAATCCTGCGGATGAAGAGTCATGGGAAATGGTCCAGGACGTGGTGGAGAGCTCGACCGCCACTCCTGACGCTCACAGCCATGCTCTGAGTGGCGCGCTCTCCGTGGCCGGCCCAGGCCGGGGCGTTAAGATTCAAGACGCCGATGTGAACAGTTCAGAAGGGGAGTCCGACGACGAAAAGGACAAATCGTCAGAGATCCCTTCCGCGGACGGCGCCGAGCCCCGCCGGCGACACGCGAAGCGTGGAAAGCGTGGTGGGCGAAAGAACAAGAAAAGTAAAAAGTCCATGGATCCTGAGGCGCTGGATGAGAAGGAGGTCCTAGTCACCGAGGTGCCGACCAAAGATGGGTTGCTTCAAGTCGGTCGTCTGAAGATTGATACCAAGGAAGAGAGTTGCCTGGGTCGGGGCAGCAACGGTACGACCGTGTTTCCGGGAACCCTTGACGGTCGAGCCGTGGCGGTCAAACGGCTGATCCGATCGTCCAACAGCCTCGCAGCCAAGGAGATCAAGCATCTGCTGTCCAGTGACGAGAATCCACACGTCATCCGATACTTTGGAAAGGAAGAATCACAGCACTTTACCTACATCGCCCTCGATCTGTTTACCACCTCTCTCGACCAGTTCATCGAGCGGCCGCTGCAGTATCCCGACCTGGTCAAAATGCCCCAAGGGTTCGACGTGAAGGATGCTCTGCGCCAGATCACCGAAGGCGTCGGTCATCTGCACTCTCTCAAACTAGTCCACAGAGACATTAAACCACAGAACGTCCTGGTCAAGGCGGTGAAGAGCCATCGTCCGGTCACGGGACTGCCCAAGCTGCACTTTGTCATTTCAGATTTTGGACTCTGCAAGCCGCTGGAAGAAGGGCCTGAGTCGACCTTCGCCCCCACCGCCAATCATACTGCGGCGGGCACGACCGGGTGGCGCGCCCCAGAGCTGCTGGTCCACTCCCGGGGGGGGTTGGCGGCCACGCCGCATGCCACCAACTCGACCACGTCCAAGTCGACCAATCATTCGAGTGATGGAACGGTGATGGACCGTCCGTCTGGTCGCCGCGCCACGAAAGCTATCGACATCTTCTCATTGGGATGTGTGTTTTACTACGTCATGACACAAGGCCGGCATCCATTCGACGTCGGGGGCACCAGCCTCGGCCGTGATTTGAACATCAAAGAGAACAACTTCAGCACCGAAGATCTTCGACTACACCACTACCAATATGACGCGGACGATCTCATCATGCAAATGCTCAAACACGATCCGAAGGATCGTCCCGATACCGCCTCCGTCTTGCGCCATCCCTACTTCTGGGATGTGGGTGACAAGTTGGAATTTCTCTGCGATGTGTCCGACTGTTACGAGCGAGAAAAGAACTCGATTACCAATATCTTTGACGAGACGGCCATTCGCACACCGGCCGAGAAGGAATCGCTAGCGGAGCTCGCAGCGCTCGAGTCCCTCGCGCCCAACGTGATTGGTCCATCGCACGACTTCCTCCGCGCGCTGCCCCGGAGCTTCATCAACGAAATGGGTAAGCAGAGAAAGTATACGGGCAGCAAGATGATTGACTTGCTGCGGGCGATCCGGAATAAGAAGAACCATTTTCACGACTTGCCGGACGACGTCAAGGAGCTGATGATGGGCGGGAGTGTCGAAGGATACTACGAGTTCTGGGCCAAGAGGTTCCCGAGTCTGTTGATCAACTGCCACTGCTTGCTGCTAGAACGGGACTTGGTTCAGAGGTTTAAGATGGAGAGATACTATCAATAGGTGAGGGAGGTTGAAAGGACACACAGGACACGGTTCAATCTTTCATCGAGAATGATCTGCTTCAACTGGGCTGAGCGATTCGATCTTTTGATGATATACATGCCTGACCATGATGTTGTCTCATTCTCTCGGATCCCCGCCGATCTGCATAACCCGCCCACCGCGCCGACAATCTGGCTCGTTCTTTCTCAGGACAACTCCTCTCTTGGTGGCCAGTGACGACGTAGATCTTTCATCTCTTCATAATGCCTCCTCACTCGTACGCACCCGACTCCGTCACGACTGCTGAAGAGGACGCCTTCTTCATCTGGCCCTGCCCGTCCGCCCAGCCCATCGCGCGGTAACGTGTTGTGCAGGGTGCAGGATACAGGATCTAGATCAGTATACATCGTGGGAACAGGGATGCAATGCTGGATATCGACAACAAGGGGAAGGATCAAGGCTGTAGAGAGGTAGTATTGCTCCTGCCTTTCCCTCCTCGCCTTGCCTGGTGGCCAAGGAGAGCAACAAGACCACAAAGACCGTTTCGGTCATCACATCCTCTCCCGCCTCCTCGGGGCGCTGCGGATGATGTTGTCGACGCGCAAGAGGAGCTCCGCGGCCTCGCTGGCGCTGGAGACGACGGCCCGTTTCAACTTGTAGCTCTCAACAACGCCCAGCTCGCGCATATCGGCGATGCCGCCGCCTGGGGTGAGCAGGTCGAGGCCGCTGCTGGTCTTGCCGCGATAGATCTCGCTGCGCAGCTCCGAGACCAGCGCGCTGGAGTCCAAGCCGGCGTTGTCGGCGAGGATGGTCGGGAGTTGGCGCAGGGCATTCGCAAACGAGTCGACCGCGATCCGCTTCTTCCCGCCGATCTCTTGGGCCAGACTATCGACGGCTTGGGCCATGACCATCTCGGCGCAACCGCCGCCGAATGTGGTCTTGGGCTCCTTGACCGTCTGGGAGAGCACGGCGAGGGCGTCGTGCAGCGACCGCTCGGCCTCGTCGAGGAGTTGTTCGGTCGCGCCACGCAGAACGATGGTACAGGCCTCGCCGGCAGCGACGCCGGAGAATCGGATGAGCGTGTCTTCGCCGATGATGACTTCCTCGATCACGTCACAGTGGCCCAGCTTGACTTGTTCGGGGTGGTCAAACGTGCTGGCGATCTCGCCACCGGTGACGAGAGCGAGTCGTTCGATGCCGTCGAAGTCGGCGTGCTCGATGGACACGATGCCGGCCTCAGTGAAGAGCTGTTCCGGCCAGTTGTAGATGAGCTGACGGTTGATAAAACAGTTGATGCCGTGGGCTTTGATCCGCTCGACTTTCTGCTTCATCTTCTCCCGCTCCGCCTTCTCGAGCTCGGCCAGCTTGCCCGTGGATTCGACCTTGACCCGGGCGCCGAAGATTTTCACTTTGTCCGTGTCCATGGCCGTGTTTGCCACGAGGATTTTGGCGTTCTCGAGGCGCTTGGGCTGGTTGACGCCGATGTGCTTGTCGAGAATGAAGCCTTCGTCCAAATAGCTGTCCGAGAGTTTGCCACCGGCCTTTTTGATGATTTGAATGTGGTTCAGGTCCGTCGAGCCTTTGAGCCGGAGCACCGCGTCGCAGGCAAGATTCGCAAACTTGTCCCGGTCTTGACTGAGCACTTTGGACGAGAGAGTGGTGCGAGCGATGGCACGGAGGTCTTTGCGGAAAGCGAGCGGATCTTTGCTGTTGTCCACGGCGGCTTTTTCCAGCGCGGCCAGTGCCGTTTGTGACGCCAGTCGGTAGCCTTCTATGATGGTCTGAGGGTGTATCTTGCGGGCCACCAGTTGTTCTGCTTCGCGGAGGAGTTCGGCCGCGAGGACGGTCACCGAGGTGGTGCCGTCGCCAACTTCATCGTCCTGCACCTTGGAGATGTTGACCAGGACTTTGGCGGCGGCGTTGTCGAGGGCGATGGATTTGAGGATCGTGGCACCATCATTTGTCACCATAATCTCGCCTGTCGAAGCCGACTGGAGGATCTTGTCCATTCCCTTCGGTCCCAGGGTACTTTTGACCAGGTCGCCCACGGCGATGGCTCCGACAAAGGCCGAGAGACGAGCATTTTCGCCTTTTTCCTCTTGAACGTCGTCGGCGAAGATCTGCGTCGGATTGTTCAGCGCCATATTCTCGTCGTTCTACACAGTCGCGAGATGCAGTGTCCGCCTTGTAAAAATATGGTCGCGCAACCTTCCAGGTGGAGGAGTCGACATCGGCCTTGGCGTGGAGATTCACAGCAGACAGGGAATGACCATATTCTCCGCAGTGGCAGCAATACTGGAATCTTGACTTGAACGGCCTGAATAAAGTAAACTTGTGAGGCCCTTATGTTCACTATTCTCCGAGTTGGCCCACGGCCTCTGGATGAGCTCGTTCAACCCTTCTTGCATCATGTGAACATTATAGAGACCTACGGTATTGCCCGAAGATTCAAGGATGCAACCGCCTGCAGTAACTGTGAGCTTGTACCGTAAAGACAAGCGGAACAAGCTCTGCAGATCAAGACCAAACTTGTAATCTCCAAGTCTGTCACATGTCGCGATGATGCCTGGGATGAAAGATTTAAAGCGTGGATCTGTTACCCGAGCGGGAATGGAAACATTTATCCCAACGTTGAAACATTGCCATACGAGATGCTTTGTACATGACATCCAATGGCCTCGCCATGATTTAATAACGCTCTTCCGAACGCTCTAACGAACCCTAACGCCAGTCCTTGTCGATGTCTCTACCAGCTCAGGTCTTTCCTTGCCTTCAGCGTTCTGCGTTTCAGAATTGCTCGGCCAGGTTTCGATCTCATTCGGGCGAGGTAACCATGCCGTCGTTTCTGAACTCTTCGCGAAGGGTTATATGTGTCTCGCTTCGCCTCGAGCGTCGCCGAAGTTGAAAAAGGCCGTGAAGATGGAGCGGCAGAGTTTGATAGCCATGAAGAGACTGTCGCGTTCTGTAACGATGGCCCGAAAGATCGGGTGGTGGAATGTAGCGACAACCGGGAGAATGCCTGAACCAAGGAAGCAGGAGATGACCGGGCTGGCCGTACAGCTGTCACATGTGGCGTTTCGATTCGTCTGACCGTCGTAAAGGCCCTGGATCCATGGTCAGTCACGGTCCGTCCATGAGTTCGATTGCAGGTTACTCAAACAGCTCACTCACCGTCGGCTCGGGACATGATACACGCGCGAAGGCATGGTGTCAAAGATGCACTTCGCCATCCGGCCACATATGCGACACATCTTTAAGGACGGATGTCGAGAGGGTTTTCTCCGTCCTGATCCGATCAATCACGTTAATTGTTGCCAACAAAAGCTCGAGATCGTGACCAGCACTTTGTTCGGAAAAGTAGCGATGCCCGCCGCACCTTCCTCTTGGGGCCGAACGCCTGTTTGGGGAGTGCAACTGCCCTGCCGCTCAGCACCTGCTGGACAGTACATTTCCCAACTCCTCTCAATTTCGTCGTCTTGAAATCTTCAGCGCTGGTCGCGAGAATGGCTTCGCTCCTGCTAATACTGAGCGACTATCCGCGTGTAGGTGACCTTCTACCCATTCGGAAATCTGGAGAGCCACTGACGAATCCTGACAGCGGCTGGCGACATTCCTCGACCGCCCAGGCTTCCCATGGAAGAAGCTGATCCTGGGATTCTCGCTGGGCCAGTACGTTCTCGAAGGGATCTTGTCGATGAGGCAATACAGAGTCTTGCAAAAAAGAAAGCCCCCCAAGACACTCGAGGATGAGATCTCGCAAGACGTCTTCGACAAGAGCCAGGCACGTCCTTCCTCGATCGAAGATGGCCGCGTGTTCTAATGGTGTGGACAGGCATATGGACGTGCCAAAGCCAGGTTTGGCTTTGTCTCTGGTCTCTATTCTCAAATTCAGAATGTGCTCTTTATCCAATATGACGTGCTACCCAAGCTGTGGTCCTTGACCGGCTTCTGGCTCGCCCGGTACTTCCCCGAGCGATTCTCCGGCGAGATTTCCCACTCGGTCCTCTTCTTCTTGACCTTTAGCGTCATCTCACAGATGCTGGCCTTGCCGCTCTCATATTATAGCACGTTTGTGCTCGAAGAAAAATTCGGCTTCAATAAGCAAACGCTAAGGTTGTGGATCACCGATATGTTGAAGGGGCAGGCACTGCTGGTGGTACTGGGTACGCCCTTGCTCAGCGCATTCTTGAAGATCATCCAGGTGACGGGCACCAAATTCTTCTACTATCTCTGGTTGTTCGGCATTGCGGTCCAACTGTTCGCCATTACGATATATCCCATCTTTATCCTTCCCCTTTTCAACAAACTCTCACCGTTGGAACCGGGGGAGTTAAAGTCAAGCGTCGAAGCGTTGGCGTCGAGACTCAAGTTTCCTCTCAAATCCCTGTATGTGATCGACGGGAGCAAACGAAGCGCGCACAGCAATGCATACTTCTTTGGACTGCCTTGGAAGAAGCATATTGTCATTTACGACACCCTGGTTGAAAAGAGTGAGCCACAAGAAGTCGTGGCCGTCTTGGCTCACGAGCTTGGTCACTGGAGCCAGGCCCACACCACGAAGCTATTTGGAATTGCTCAGGTCGGTGGTCAGGTATACATGTCTTTTCGCTGCTGACGCCCAAAAATTTTAGTTCCACATGTTCTACATATTCGCCCTCTTCAGTGTCTTCATCGACAACCATTCGCTCTACTCCTCTTTCGGCTTTCACGACACACACCCAATCATCATCGGATTCATCCTGTTCTCGGACGCCTTGGCGCCCATGGATGCGGTCGTCAAATTGCTGATGAACATCCTCTCGCGGAGATTCGAGTTCGAAGCAGACGCCTTTGCCACAAATCTGGGGTATAAAAAGGAATTGGCTCGGAGCCTCATAAAGCTCCAAGTACAGAACTTGAGTACCATGGACGCTGACTGGATGTATGCCAGCTACCACTACAGCCATCCCATACTCGCCGAAAGACTGGCCGCACTGGGCTGGAAGAGCTCGAAGCCGGATTCCAATGGCAAGGTCGTGAAGCCAGATGAGAAGACGGTGGATGCAGAGGTCGTCACAGCAACCAATAGAGAAGTGTAGTCCGCGCCTGTTCCAAAGAGGTGAGATGTCCGAAACGCTAGCCAATGGAGACTGGAGTCGCGACCATGTCGTCCGAGCAACTGAGCAGATCTCTCGATGAAGGGCTGGATAACGGAGCGGTTCTTGTGATGAGAATCGGGATGTCCCATCGCAGGCTCGTTTTTAAGTTCTGATCATGCTGAAGAAATATACAGCCACGAGGCTCTCAATTTTGTGTTGCTTCCCTCCCACCGGCAAGTGGAGCTGCTCATCGGCGAGGGATAAGTCTGGGGGTAAGCAGTATTCTCGTCGGTCCTTCCGAGAACCAACAAAAAGAAAAAACTTTGGCCACCGCCTTCGTTGCATTTGTCGACAACGGCAAATCCAGTTCTTGGCCTTGTATGCTGGCCGTCATCCTGGCCAAGAGTGGTTTCGGTTTTTGAGTGCGCGACAACGGCAGACCAGCCATGGGGTGCTCGCGAGGTCTGAAGGGAGCTTTGGCCGATGCGTTTTCCCCGTTCGTCCGCCAGACAATTCAGTAGTGTCGTGCTATGTTGGCACTGTTCGCTCTCTAGCATCGCATGGAGCAGAGATTCCGACCATCAGCCCTTCTTCGCCTTTTCTTCCGCCCTCGTTTGCTTCTCCTCTTTCCGTCTCTGCTTTTTCTGTCTCTTCCTCTCCTCTTTATCGACCTTGGCCGTCACTGCATGCCGTTCAACCTCTTCTCTCGGTTGGATCTTCTCTCCTATCTCCTCATCTTCCAATTCGACAAACTCCTCGGCAATGTTGGACGGCTGCTCCAGATCCGCGTCCGGATGCCGCTGATCAGCAGTCGGGTCCAGCCCGCCGTCTTGGGCCAGGTCGTAGTCATCTTTATCTTGCCACCCGTCGCCTTCGTCAGCAATCGTGATCTCAGGCCCGCTGTCCTCGAGATTGCCATCGTCAATCACTTCTCTCGGCCGCTTCTTGGGCGTCGTGGCACCGGTGCTCGCGCCAGAGGCGAAGCTGTCGTCCAAAGATCTTTTCCCTCCATGAGATCCCGCTCCGCCTTCCACATTTTCCCCAAAAAACCGGCCTGCGTCTTCACCGCCGACACGTTTCCCTTCGATCCCTTGTAAAATCCTTTTCAGATGATGTAGAGTCAAATTCGGGTTCGCGCCAGTCGAGCTGGATTGTGGACCACGCTCGGAAAGAGTCGAGTCTGGCCGATACGCTGCGTCATTTTCCGCCTTTTCTAGGAATTCAGAAAGGAAGGTGTGAGCTGCGCGATGCGAGAGACGGGTGCTGGAATGATGAATGTGTGTCGGAAGTGGTGTGAGGCCTGCCATGACAGCGAACAGCACGCTCAGAGTAATTCTTGTGCGGTAGGTTTCCAAAGGAACGGTTCACGACTTCTGGATGGCCCTACAGCCCATGATTCGCTCGAAAGCCTACCACGCCAACTCCCAGCAAAAGGGTTCTGGCGGACAAAAAAGTTTGGAACTTGGCTCCAGACCAGCGGCTGCGATAAGATTAGATCTGGCCCTCTCCCCGCAAGACCAAATACCGAGGCCCAGGTCAATGATATACATGTATAGTCATCTTCTGGTGAGTCCAATGTCGCTCCTTGCCTCTACCTTCCGGAGGCGTTTCATATGAGATTCTTCTTTATGATCTTTTGAAGGCGTCATGCCTCTGGCAACCATCCACCTCATCTCTGTCATCCAGTCTACGACGATCCCGGCGTTCGTTAAAGCTCTCAAAGTAGCATCTCTTGAACCACTGGTGGTCAGCAAAGTGATTCGGTGGATCATCTTGCCGGAGAAAATCGATGTGAATCCTCTTCTTCACCCTGTCAAACCCTGGGATCTTCTCCTCATCGTTCCGGGCAATGATTCCCTGCCTGCCTCCATCACAAAGCTCATTGAATGTCACTGGGCCGTGACCACGGGGATTCCGTCTCGTCTGACCAATGCCTTCTCGACCAGCAACCGGAAACTTCTGCATCCAGACCCCAGCAGCATTCCACAACTCACCGGCTCACTGGACAAGCCCCGACGAGGCAAGTCATCGCAGACCCTGGAACTTTCCACTGATCTCCAATCATGGATCACGGGCTTCTCCAAAACCAATGCCGGCCGTAACGCCATGTCGATGCTCAACCTCCTCGCATTTAAACCAGACATGAAGTCTAGTTATCAGATCTATGGCAAGGCGTTTGGCGAAAGCATTGGGGCAAAACGAGGCGGCACCGCGAAACTGGTGGGCAATATCATCCACCCTCCATCGCCCGCGCCCCAGACGGAAGGCAAGTGGGACGAATTTGCACTGGCACATTACCCGAGCATCCTGCACTTTGCGGACATGATTGCGAGCGAGGACTATCAGGCTGTCAATTTCAAGTATCGCCTACCAGCGTTGGAAGATACCTACATCTTGTGCACGAGCGAGATTGAGCTTGAGTCGATTGTCGCTGAAGAGATCGGACAGGAGGTGACGGAGAGGAGAGAGGCCAAGTTGTAAATTCTGTCCATCTGTTTCGTTTTTGTAAAAAAGGGGAGTGGTCGACGGTGGAGGCTGTTGGAACCTGCTACTGCATCAGATCAAGAGCACTGCTGCAGTGACCGGGTCCGGCGGCCTTCCATTCTGCGATTGAGAGACCTAGGCGAGGTACAAGCGTTCGAAACTTGTACCAAGTGCACTGTGTCTGATCGGCAGGACACGCCTTGAGGTTATCAGCCAGTTTGATTTGATTTGATTTGATTTTCCTACACCCGTTTGGAGGCTAAGCCTATTATCAGCCAGTTCTATACAGTGAAGACTGGATCCCCTGAAAATCCACGTGACCTATCCTCGGCCGGACTAATCCCGGAGTCCATCTCAATCAACTTTGTACCGCAGCTTACCAAAGTTCCAGTCATTCCAACTTGCCCCCCTCCTCGCACTGTCGTCTATTGTCTTCCCTTGTTGGTTCGCCGTCGCCGTTTGGGTCTTGCGTTTGCTCCTTGGCTGAATCATGGCTGCCGCGATCAAGGCCATCAATGCGAAGATTCGCTCCAACAAAGTCTCTGACTACCTGTGCTCGACCCGTATGCCAGCCCATCTCCTTTTCCTTCCTCCCCGCGCTCTCATCATGGCGGCCAATGGACAATGTCTCTTGTGCTGATGGCAGCTGGCCAACGTCCGGCGCTGACGGCGCTGCGCTCGTCTTCTTCAATGACCCGGCTGACTCAAACAATCTCTAGACTTTTGGGGACCAGTCTCGAACTTTGGCATTCCCATCGCTGCAGTTCTCGATACCCAGAAAGACCCGGAGATGTACGTACGAATTGTCACTGTTCTCAGGCTGCTCGCCGGCTGCTCGCCAGCTGCTCGCCAGCCGCTCGGTGACGAGGTCCACGGCGCGATCGAACAATCATGCTTTCACATAAAGCGCTCCGCGGCAGCGTGTTCTGGGACAAGATGGAGCTGACATATTTATAGCATCTCGGGCCAGTTTACCGCGACCTTGGTGGTCTACTCGGCAGTATTCATGCGTTATGCCCTTGCCGTTAGACCCCCGAACTATCTCTTGTTCGCATGTCACTTCGTCAACTTTAACGCACAACTGGCGCAAGGATATCGGTGGTACGATTACTGGTAGTGAGTACACCCCCCGTCACCATTCTGTAGCTGTAACAGAAGCAACCGTGAGAGGTGGCCATGTTGAATGGATCCGGGTGCTCGGGCTTTCCAACATGGACCGACATCAGACAGAGAAACATGCTGACGGGCCGTTTTACAGCCGGGATGGTCAGGAACGGTGGGCCAAAATAAGGGCGGAGACCGCTGCTGCAAAGCCCGCGGTCGCGGCTGAACCGTTGGCGGTGCAGAGTAAGTAAAAGGCAAGGGCGTCGTGAGACCTGACCTCTCTATGGTCAAGCGTTGAGGAAGAGGCAATGAGCAGCATTTCCATGGGGCAGGCTGATCACAGCGCTGCAAGACATGTTGGAATTCTCGGATGGTTGGACATGGTCTGTATGGATGCTTCGATGGCCGACATGTAGGACGAAGCGTCGAGTGGTGCTTCGGCAACCCGAACCGTGTATGTTGAATAGTGTCAGAGGCTCTGCAACTGGTTCACTGCTAATACCGTTGTTCCGAGTGGTAATTGCCATTGGTCTCCCTACTTGACTGCTCTTAGCCAGACTGGTTTCTCTTTGTAGGCCCAGAAGACAGAAGGCAATTGAGTTTTGCTGCCGCTTCCACCTGAAGCCCATTCCAACTGAACCTCCTCACCGTAGCATGGATGGAATGATCTGCACATGTCGATTGATAGAACAGGACTACAGAATAGTTTGACTTTGTCCATACCGGTGAAGGATCGGCCTCGCGGGCAATCCGCTGCACCAAGTGAAAGATGAGAAGATCACCATTCCCTTGACGTCCACCATCCTCTCCATTTGGGTTCGAAGGCGAGGGGGAGGATGGCCAATTTACGCCTGGCTTGGGGTGTGTGTAGGAAGAAACGGACTCCTTCGACCTCACTTCTGATTACGTTTTCGGAAGGGAGGTCTCGATTGGCCTGCCTTGGATGCCCGGAGAGACATGGGTCACTGTTATCCTATGACATATTGTCCACATGCAGTAGGAGGTAAGAAAAGCAGAGATCTCGCTATCAAATGGTGAAACATAGCGTGGCAAACTTATATACACCTGTCAACACCTAAACGACCCCTTGCTTAGCATTTCTGTGAGCGATTGTACCCCAACGGCTTTTCTGGGATTTTTTGGGTTTAGTCCGTTATTTTGGATCAGTCTTCGGCTGTGGCTCCCTCCTACTGGGGAGGAACGTGCATCGTCAATCATATCGATTCAACTGCCTTTGGTGAAGCTATTCCACATCCCACCGAGGATGCCAGGCTGGCCAACCTTCTGCTCGGCCCAGCTGGCCTTGCGCGCCTGCGTGGCCTCGTCTTGGGAGCCGCGCTTGTGGGCGGTCAGTCCGGCGAACTTCTCTGAGGCTGAAGACTAAGGGATTTCAGTCAGTGGAACCATTCACGGACCAGAGATAGGAGCAATGGGGTGGTGAATAGACACTGTCATGATTCTGGATGACCCAATTCTCTCGACGTGAGAGCCAACACCGCATAGGCCAGGATGTGATAGAAAGTCAACACCAGACATACTCGTCTTCTGCCTGCTGGAGCGCTGCTCACTGGTCCACCAGCCTGGCTGTTGGCCGTCTTGAGTTCTTCCTTGGGTGGGCTACCGGCCATGGAGCCCGAGGTGGATCCCTGGCTGGAGCTGCTGTTGGACCGGGGCTTATAGTTATACTGTTTCAGGAACATTTTGGCGTTGAAGTGGGTGGTAGTTGTGGATAAGACTGTGTATGGTACTGTTGGCTGAGGATTGTCGACCTGTTGAGCCGAGAATGATGACTTGCCACCGGAGTCTTCGGGCGATGATCAATGAGTTCGAGAGGGGAGGGTTAAAGAAATAGCTCAGATACGGCGCCGGGAGGTATGAGTGTGAGGGTAGATGGCGTGTCAATGCAGGGACGTGGACGGAGCTGGAGAGCTAAAGAGTTTCTTCGGACCACGAGGCTTGTTGCAGCAAACACAGAGATGGAAATATGGATAGCAGGCTTCGACACCGACTTTGGTAGGAATCGAGTGGTGTCGAGAACAACGGTCGAGATCGAGAGGCGGAGGGTCCATCGTATTTGTATGTGAGTGGTACCACTGCATGCACCCATCAGCGACTGAACAACACCACGAGCCTATAGGGGGGTGCCGGGCGAGGTGCTGCTGACTTGCCTATCCAGACCTCTACCCACGACTGGTTCCAGCACAGGTCATTCATCCACAAGGACCCTTGCCCCGTCCGGCTCTTCTGACCACCTGCTCCGCATCGTCCAGTCTGCAGAAGCCATTCCACAGCTGCCGCACCTCCAGGCGATCCGTGCACCGATCCATTGAAAAGCTGATTGTTCAGCAAACCACAGACAGTCCAGTCCCTGTTGTTCGCTCGTTGCACTCGTGGCCGGCGACCAATGAGGTCAGTGATCAAGGGCCAAATGGTGGGTCTCGTCTAACAGCTACTGTACCCCGCGCGAAATCGTAATGCTTGGCTCTGACAACCTCAGAACTTCCTCAGGCCTCTATCATTGGACACTGGGCAGCAGGCGGAATGATAAACTCGTAGAGGACGAGTCGTGAGTGGACGACAGCATGAGTACACAATCACGTGCTAGTATAGCAATGATCTCGCATATAATGGTCTAGCATACAATGGCTAGCAACAATGGCATAGCAGCAACGGCCCAGCAGCAACGGCCCAGCAGCAATGACCTAGCAGCAGTAGCCTAGTGGACAATACCTGGCCGAGCCATGATTGCCTGTATTGTGTCCCGAGTTGTGCAACACTCACTCGAACGACAATCGCGCGGTGGGAGGATTGAGCCTGGTCCCGACTGACCAAGCCTCCCACAGACAGTAATCTCCCACACGCTGCAGTCGATTCATACAACATAATGACCGTCTAAGGATATGAAAATATCCCGGCTCGCTCGTGATGATACGGTACGCTGAAATCCCCTGATTTTATACGCCACCCGGTCCAGCCATTTCCCCTTCATGCCTTTGCGATCTTGCACACCAGATCGGAGCCCGCCACCGAGTCCCCTTCCTTGACGTGGAGCTCAGTGACCTTTCCGGCATACGGCGAACTGATGACCATTTCCATCTTCATGGCGCTCAGCACGGCCACGGGGTCGCCCTTCTTGACTTCGGTGCCTTCCTTGACGCGCACCTCGACCACGACGCCACTCATGGGCGCTCCCACCTGGCTGCTGTCGTTGGGGTCCGCCTTGGGTCGGCTGGTGCTCTCGACAGCGGCCTTGTTGTCGTCGATGGTCACCTGGCGCACCTCCCCGTTCATCTCGTAAAAGACCTCACGCTGACCGGTGGTCTCCGAAAGCGGGCCGACGGCCAGCAGCTTCAGGATGAGCACTTTGCCCTTCTCCAGCTCGACGTTGAACTCTTCTCCAATCTCGGGCCGGTTCAAGAAGTACTTGGTCGGCAGCACCGACAGGTCGCCATACTTGTCCACGAACTTGCGGTAATCCTCAAACACCTTGGGATACATGACATAGCTCGCGATGTCGGTCTCGCTGGTGATATTGTATTTCTCCTTGAGCTCCTTCCTGATTTGGGCAAAGTCGACGGGGTCCAGGTAGAGACCGGGCCTCTTGTCCATCTTTCGGCGATCCCTCAAGGCCTTGGTCCGCAGGGGCTCCGGGAATCCGCCATATGGCTGGCCCATGTATCCCTCAAAGAACTCGAGCACCGATCCCGGGAAGTCCAGCTCTTCTGCTTTGGCGATCACGTCGTCGTACGACAGGCTGTTGGACACCATGAACTGGGCCAAATCTCCCACCACTTTGGACGTGGGCGTGACCTTGACAATGTCTCCGAGCAGGTCGTTGGCCTGCTCGTACGCTTTCTTCGTTTCCAGCCACTGCGCGCCCAGACCGAGTTGCGTGGCTTGGAAGATCAGATTCGTGAGTTGGCCGCCCGGGATCTCGTGATCGTAGACCTCCGGGTCCGGCCCGGTCAAGCCGGCCTCGAAGGGCGAGTAGAGTAGCCTCAGCTGGGACCAGTACGTGTCGAGGGCGCGCACGTTGTGGCCGTTCAAGCCGGGGTCGAGGTCGGTGCCTTCGAGGGAGGCCAGGATGGCGCCGATGCTGGGTTGCGAGGTCATGCCCGACATGCTGTCCGAGGCGGCGTCCACGGCGTCCGCACCGGCTTCCGCACAGGCGACCATCGAGGCGACCCCCGTCCCGGCAGAGTCATGGGTGTGCACATGGATCGGGAGGTCGGGGTACTTCTGGCGGATGGTGCCCACGAGGATACGGGCCGCCTTGGGCTTCAAGACGCCCGCCATGTCCTTGATGCCGAGGATGTGGGTGCCGAGCTGGACGATCTTGTCGACGAGATCCATGTAGTAGTCGAGATTGTACTTTTTCTTGGGGTTCAGCATGTCGCCGCTGTAGCAGAAGGTGGCCTCGACCACCCCGCCGGCCTCTTTCACCGCCTTGATGCCGACTTCCAATTGATTGATGTCGTTGAGCGCGTCGAAAACGCGGAAGATGTCCATGCCGTTCTTTTTGGCCTGCTTGCAGAAGTGGTAGATGGCATTGTCGGGGAGCGATTTGTAGGCCACGCCGTTCGCGCCTCGAAGCAGCATCTGGAAGGGGATGTTGGGCACCAGCTTTCGCATCTTCCGGAGTCGATCCCACGGGTCTTCATACAGGAAGCGCATGGCGACGTCGAAGGTGGCGCCGCCCCAGCACTCCAGCGCCCACGCATTGCTCAGCGCGTAGCTGGTCTCCTTGGCGATATTGCACAGATCCACGGTCCGAACCCGGGTGGCCAGGAGGGATTGATGGGCGTCACGCCAGGTGGTGTCCATGATCAGACAGCCTTTGTTGGCTCGAACCGCCTTGGCAAATGCTTCTGGACCTTGCTGGTCGATGATTTTCTTCCACCCGTCTGGACACGGCACGGAAAGATCGATCTCCTTGCCGTCGTCGCCGATCATCTTGGGCATCACAATCTCACCCTTGAACTTGGATTCGCCGATTTGCCCCTTGATGCCGCTGCCGTTGACCGCCATATCGGCCAAGTACTGCAACAGCTTTTGCGCCCGGTTCTGGCTGCCGATGAGCCGGAAAAGCTCGGGCGTGTCGTCGATGAACGTCGTCCAGCACGTCCCCTCGATGAAGATCGGGTGCGTCAGGAGGGACGCGAGGAACGGGATGTTGGTCTTGACCCCGCGGATCCGGAACTCGACCAGCGCCCGAAGCATCTTCCGGCGCACGATCTCGTACGTGGATCCATGACAGGTGCACTTGACCAACATCGAGTCGTAATGCGGCGTGATGATGGCGCCGGCAAACCCGTTGCCACCGTCCAGCCGCACCCCGTTTCCACCGGCGGAGCGGTAGACTTCGATCTTGCCCGTGTCGGGCGAGAAATTCTGGGCCGGGTCTTCGGTGGTGATCCGGCATTGGATCGCGAATCCTCGGGTCGAGATGCGCTCTTGAGTGAGACCGAGCTGCTCGAGCGTCGCGCCCGCGGCAATCTGGATCTGGGCGGCGACGATGTCGATCCCCGTGATCTCCTCGGTGATGGTGTGCTCGACTTGAATGCGAGGATTGATCTCAATGAAGTAGTACCGGTTTTGCTGGTCGACCAGGAATTCCGCCGTGCCGGCGTTGCGGTAGCTGACCGACTGGGCCAGCTTCACCGCGTCGTTGAGAATCGCATCGCGCGTCTCGGGGGGGAGGTCTTTGGCCGGCGCAATCTCGACCACCTTTTGGTGTCGTCGCTGCACGCTGCAGTCCCGCTCGTAGAGATGGACCACGTTGCCGTGGTTGTCCCCCAGCAACTGCACCTCGATATGCTTGGGTTTGTCCAGGAAGCGCTCGACAAACACGGTGCCGTTGCCAAACGACGCCTTGGCCTCGGACGTGGCCCGCTCGAACGAATCCTTGAGGCTCCCCGGCTCTCTGACCACTCTCATGCCACGGCCACCACCGCCAAAGGCCGCTTTGATGATGATGGGGAAGCCATACTCGTCCGCAAAGGCCTTGACGTCCTCGTACTTTTCCACCGCGCCCTCGGTACCCGGCACCACGGGTACGTTGCACTTGATGGCCAGCCGTCGGGCAGACACCTTGTCGCCGAGAGCCTCGATCACCTCGTACTGAGGGCCGACAAAGATGATGCCCGCATCTTCCACTTTTCTCGCAAACTCGGCGTTCTCGGACAGGAACCCGTAGCCCGGATGAATCATCTGGACGCCGTGGGCCAGTGCAATCTTGATGATCTCGTCTCCGGCGAGGTAGGCGCCCACGGGTGTATACTCGCCACGTCGGCCAATCATGTAGGCTTCGTCGGCCTTCTGACGGTGCATGCTCAGTCGGTCCTCGTAGCTGAACACGGCCACCGTCTGCAGTGAGAGCTCATGAGCAGTGCGGAAAATTCGAATCGGAATCTCGCCTCGGTTGGCCACGAGGAGCTTCTTCAGCTGCATAATCGTCGAATTGGCCCTCAGTCGGTGGTGGACCGAGTGTTCGAGGTGACCATGGTCACCATGGTCACCATGTTCTTCCGCCTCGGGCGTCCAGTTGCCGTAGGTAGTCGCCATGCTTGCGCTTCGGACGGCCCGGCTGCACACGACGGCCGCTTCAGGCACTCAAGCTCAGAAGAGCAGAAGACGGGGATGTCAAAGGGGGACCGCAACGAACAACGCCGTGGACAACACAGAATGGAGCTGAAGAGGAGGGAAAGAGATGATGCAGCGCCAGCGAATGAATATGAGCTGGGAAGAAGGAAGACTGGGAGCTCCCGCTGGGACTAACGATCAGTGGCCCCAACACAGAATCCCGAACCGCCTCGGATTCACCTGGGCCGTGGTTGGAGGGGAAATTGGGATCGAGGCACGAGCCAGACACGGGGAAAAGGCTGGTTCCTCAGACGCTTGAAGGCGGGGCTTTCGGAGCTCTGCGACGACCGGCTAGTGGCGGGCGATGCGGGCGGTCTTTTGATGCTGAAGGAAGTACAGGTGCGGGTGTGGGTGCGGGCGCAGCGCAGGTACTGGGCACAGGGGTCTGTTGAGGAACCCGAAAGTGGTGTGGAGGGAGTGTGGTGGGCTGGCAGCATGGAGGGGCCGGATTCATTATACAGCCCCGCGCCAACGAGTCCAACATCTCTCCGAGCCCTGTGGTGGTATGCGTCATCCGCTCGTCCACAATCTCTGCCAGAGAAGAGGTTAATAAATGAGGTGATCATGGTAATTGCGCAGCATCCGCCTGCATTATCGTAGCTGGCTGCTTTTCCGCTGCCGGTACCTATACACGCACGTGACATTATCCTGAGCCAGACCAAACTGAAAAAGAAAAGAGGAAAAAAATTCTCTTGGCCATGTGCTGGGAGGGGGGGGCAAAACAAACCCAGCAAAGATGGCTGGGTCAGCCGCTGGATCTGCAACACCACCACGACCTCGCCTCCAGTACCATCCGTAGTCTCGCACGCTTCAACAACGCCATACCACCCGCCCTTCTTCACGCTCCACTCTCCCCAGGCCTAATGAGATTGAGCTTGACGTTGCCTGAGACGTTTGACTTTCGACCTGGATCGTCCTTCACTCCGAGCCGTCACCCGAAACCTCCCGAACTCGTCTTCTCGTGGCCGTGGTTAAAAGGTCCGAGGGAAACCGGTCGGCTGCGGCGTGATCCCGTTCGTGTGGCCATACGGGGTGGGTGTCGGCGCAGGATTGGCAGGGCCCTGGGTCAGCATCAACCGAGAACCGATGATGGGGGTATCATCATCAGATCGCTGCTGCGTGGCTTCCCGGGCCTTGCGCTCCTCGTTGTCCTTTTGGAGCTGGTCGATGGTCGCGGCTTGCTGGCTCATGTAGCTAATGATGAACGGCATGGTGAAGTCGTTGAGGCCGTGTCGCCAGGAAATCTCCATGACCAGGTGCAGCGGAATGAGGTCATAACAGGCATAGAGCACGCCCACATAGCATTCTCGACTGCCAATGTCCACGAACTAAAGAACGGTCAGCTCCGGGTGGTGGCGCGGCGGCGCCGACTTACATATCTCAAGAGATCCTCGACCACGTCAGCTTTGCCTGAGATGGCCGCTGTCTCAATGGCATCCTTGAACAGCTTGTCCTGCTTGGACAAGGCAATCGACTTGTCCCATCTCTTGTTCTTGCGGTAAATCTGGGCGGCGATCTGGCGGAAAAAGACCAAGTCGTGCTTTTCCAGGCGCTGAGCCAGTTCCACGGCGTCGTAGTTGTCATAGTTCTCGACCGAATCCTTGAGCGTCTTGTAATCCTCCTCTTCGATGAGGAGGTCGTGGATGGCGTTATTCACCACGCGCTTGTTCTGCGCCTGGACGTTCAGCAAGAAGGGCTTGATGATGGGAATGTTGTCCGACTTTTCAAACATGCGGACGACCCGGTTGACGTCGATGCGGGGGGTCAGGGCCTGCAGCAGATCCGTCAGCAGCAACGGCTGCTCCTGCAGGTAGTGGTTGAGGGCGCGGTAATAGATCTCCAGGTTGGCCACCTTGACGATGATGTCCTTGAATGAATGATGCTCCCAGGCATCGGCGGCACGCTCCATCATGGCCAGGGCGGCGTTGTCCCATTCGTCGTAATGGCAGTAGAGAAAGACGAGCTCGGGCCACAGATGGGCCTCCTCGCAGGCCCGAATCATCTTGGGAATGTTGATCCGCGACCAGAACAGTTTGAGGTGCTCCATCACGCGGTCCGGGTGGTACTTGGACAAGGCGATGCCCAGCTCCGTAAACATGCCCATATGGGCGCGCTCCAGGCCCAACCCGGCCTCGAGGAGGGAAATGAGCTCCTCAAAATAGCCTTCGCGCTCATACTGGTGGACCAGGTCTTGCAATTCTTCCGCGTGCACGATGAGGTTCAGACCGCAAATCTGCGCCAGGCGGAATTCCTTCTTCGCCACACAGGCCTCGTTGACTTGCTTCCACACCTTGACACTGTTCGCCCGGCGTGCGCAGTCGACCGCGTTTTGGTATTCGTCCAGGTGCACCAGCGTGGTGGCGAGTTTGGCCCAGTGGGAGATGTTCGTGTAGAAGATCTTGGCCGCCTGGTGATAGCCTTCCTCGGCCGCCTTGTCGCCCGAGGCTTCGACGTCGGCGACATTGGGCGATCGCAAAAAGTCTTCCAGCTCCGGCAGCTGGCCGAGCCGGGCGTAGCTGAAGGCCAAGGCCGTGTCGATGGCCGGCTCTCGCTGGGTCTTCCGCGCCATTCGGAGGTACTTGATGAGATCTTCATCCTTGCCCGCGTGCGTCGCCGTTTCGATGACCTCGTTGTAGTTGCTCGGGTCCTGGGCCTTGATGTAGGATTCGATCGAGTCGGACACGCGGAGGCCGTCCAGCTGTGCTTTGGCGACCTTGCTCCACACCTCGGGCAAGTCGACGTTCTCCGCGTACTCCTGCGCGCGGTCAATGCTCACGATCTGGTCGACCAGGACGTTGGCCGCCGAGATGTGGTCCTTGACTTTCTTGTAGATCTCCAAGGCCTCCTCGTACAAGCCTTGATCGATGCACATGTTGGCAATCTCCTCGGCGTTGAATTCCGACAGTCGATGGATGTAGTCCATGAGACGCGACTTGTCCGCCTTGGCCGCCGTGAGCATGAGCAGATTCTGCAGACTGCCGTTGTCGCTAAAGGGGGACGGCTCGAGGATGATCTTTTCGAGCAACTCGATCAGTTCCGCGGGGAGATCGGCGTCGAGGAACGCTTTGACGGCCACCGACACCTTTTCCGGTTCACTGGATTCGGGGACCGCGGTGGCGATGACCTGGTCGACCAGCGGCCGACGGTACCCATTATTCTCAGCCAGGACAAAGGCCCAGATCTCGGGGTCGGACCGCTGGAGCAGATAACGTGCTTGCGCTCGGAACATCGAGTTCTCATTGGTGATGTTGATGAGCTCGATGTCATTTTGACCCTTCCGATACGCGATGAAGGCCAAGTTGGGATCACGCTTCTCACAGTACTTGCCCACGGTCAACGTGTCGTACAGGTCGTTCTCTTTCAAGAACTTCTCCGGATCATGGTTGCTGTCGATATAGATTTTGGCCAAGGCATTGTACACCGCCTGCTGCTGGCTACCCGCGGCCAACGTGGATTCCAGGAAGGGCAGGAGAATCTTGAGCCGGTTATGCGTCTCGACTTCGGTGACCAGCTCATCCATTGGCACCGCGGCCGGGTCGATGGTGGCCAGCAAGTTTTTGATGACCGATTCCTCACAATCGAGAGCCAGCAAGGCTCCGACCACGGCCGGAGTCCGGGCGGGATTGACCCGTTGGACGTACACTTCGATCGACTTGTACTGCTGGTTCCGATAGAGATAGTTGACGAGATCTTTGACAAAGTTGAATCGATCGCACACGATGATCAGGGGCAACTGCTCGGCCAGCCGTGCTTCGATCAAGAAATTCTTGACCTTCTCCGGGTTGTAGTGGTTGTTTTCGCGGCAGATCCGCTCGACCTCCGGGAACTGCTGCATCGTGACGGCGGCTTCCAGATATTTGAAGACCACATCCGGGTTGTCGCTGAGATTGACAATGCTGCCGAGATAGTAGTACAGGCCCTCGGCGGTGCGGTGCCGTTCAAACAGGTCAATCAACCGGTCAGGCCCGAGGAGGTCCGAGTATTTGGTGGCCACTTGCAAGACCGCCTGCAAGTTTTGACGGATGTTGACCTTGAGCATCTCATTCAAGCAATCCAGGGTTTGGTCGACCGACAAGTGGCCAAAGTATTGCTGGAGCCATTCGGGATTGAGCTTGTCGGTTTGGACGATGATGCGCTTGATCGACGCCGGATCATCCGTATTCTCCAAGGCGCGCTGCAGCAGGCCGGCGCTCTCGCACAGGCGCGAGATCCGCGCCTTGTCGTAGTGGGAGAACATCTCATTTCCGAGAATGGCATCGGCCACTTGGGGCGCGTTGATCAGATTCATCTCCAGCAACCGGGTTTGCAAATGGCCTTGCTCCGGGCGGTTCTCCTTGAGCGCGTCCAAGAGGAAGGCGGTCGCCTGCTGCACCATGTTCTGAGACATGAAAATATCCACGACGCGGTCCACGTCCACCAACGGGCCGCCCTCCTCGTTGGCGAGCTGGGTCGCGAACTCGGCGCCTTTCTCCGGGTTGACGCGCACGATGTTCTGGAGCAGGTTGACAAAGTCGGGCTGATAACCCACCTGTCGCGCATACGGCAGGATCTCCTCAAACCGACCGGTCTCGGCGAGGGCGGCCACGACCTTGGGAGGGACATTCGCTTCTCGATATATCCGCAGGGCCGACTCGAGATCGTGCAGGCGCACGATGTCGCCCAGTTCTTGGGACGACTCCAGCTTGCCCTCGGCCATCCACTTGTCGAGCAAGTTCTTCCGATTTTGAGCCAAGACCGGTTTGATCAACTCGACGCTCTCATATTTGTTCAATTTGCCCTTGTCCAAGAGCATGCCAAAGTATTGCAGAATCACCGAGAGCTGACCGCCCGTGTGACTGACGCTCTTGAAACGGTTGATCGTCTCGGCCGTTCTCAGGAATCCACGCGGGGAATTGGCGGCGACCTTGGCCGCTTCCCCATAGTTCCCCTGGGCGAAAAGCGTCTCGAATTGCTGCCGATAGAGGTCATCGGCGCCCGGAAGACCCGCTCTCGAGGCCAGCTTGACGGCCAACGTCGCGTTGGCCGGGTTCTGGAGGAGGTATGGGATGATGGTCGCATCATCCACGCTGACCGACAAGACCTGACCCTTGCGATTGATCCCAATGATGCCCGCCGACTCCGAGTCCGGCGCGGTGATGAAGATGGTCTCGCTCGAGATGCGGTTCATGAAGATACACGTCGCCGACTCGAGGTCGTACAGATGAATGAACCCGTACTTGGTGATCATGTATATGATGCTGTACTTCTTCGAGATCTGCATGGCCACCGGAAAGTCGTTGGTCGCTTCCGCCGGGAAGTAGACATCGACCGCCTTCTTGACGAAGCGTGGGTTGTGGGGATTCGGATCGATTTCCACCACATGCAGCTTGGCCCCCGTCGCCGTGCGCACGGCAAACGTGAAGAGCTTGTACGGGGTGGCGTTGCCTTCCGCATGGAACGTGCCGAAAGCAGCCGCATGGCCTTCGATGTGCTGAGAGATGCCACGGTCCCGAGAATAGAGTTGCATCGTGCCGGCCACGCGGCCCTCCTTTTGCGAGATGCCAATCACGACCATCCACTTCTCGTCGTCATTGACACGGTAGTTGATGATCTGGCACCCCGCGAGATTCGGATTTCGCTCAAACAGCTTGACCGGCGAGTTCTGGGTCGGATCGAACACGTTCCAGTGGTACACGGACGTGTCGGTGACGAGACCAAGGCTGTGCTCACTGAACCACTTCCAGAACACGACGTCCTCGTTCATGACGGTGGCCTTGAGTTTCGCCTTGGCCGCCAGATCAAAGATCTGGATCGTCCTCCCACCCGCTTTGAGGGCCAAGATCTCGCGATTCCAGTGCATGATCGCGCTGTCGGCGCTGATGGAACGCTTGATGATTCCATTGTTGTTCTTGAGGTTAACTATTATGACTTGAGGCTTGTCGTCTTCATTAAGCTTTTGTCGTACACAAACATAATGGTCTGACTCTAGTGTCTGGTGCTGTGTCAGAGAGGTGAGACGCTGGACACCGTGGAGGACCCCTTACACAAGAATTGAATCCAATCGAAGCGGGCTGAGACAAAAGTCAGTCGACCGACCGCGTCAAGGGCGCAGGCAGGCACCCAAGATCAGCTCCGGGGCTGTTCGAACATACCGCAATACCAAGGTTCGTCAACTGGTAGAAGACACGTTAGAAGGCAGCGCGCACACGTCGACACCCGTGAACGAACCTGAACCAGTTCAGTGAACTTTATGGGCAGAAGTCCTGCCATGTTGCGACGGCCCCTGCGGCCTCATGCACCTCAGACACACGGTCGCGCGGATCGAGAGAAGGGGACCGGGAAAGAGTGTGAGAGGGAAAAGGGAGTGTAAGAAATGGTGGAATCACAAGGGTTGTGATGCAAGAGAGAAAATGGGACTTGAAGCTGAGTGTTGATCGAAGCTCCTGACACCTGTGTGAATTATAGCCAAACGCAGGAAGGGAAATCTGCCGCCGAATTTGGGGGGTGGTGCCGCTGTTTTTGTCGGCGTTCTTCCGTCAATGCCGAGACGCTACCAAGAACACCAGCAGTGTCACCGAGTATGCATAGATCCTACAACTTGTCAGGGTTGCCGCCAGGCATTGTACTACAATCCAAGAAGCCACCAAGACTTGGGATGCTCAGTCTTTTGGGCAGCACCCAAGGGATTCGTGGAACCTGTCCTGACAACCCTACCAACTCTGCAGCACAACGAGGGTTGCGGAGAAATCTGTCGCTGAATTTGGCGAGTGATGCCGCCGCTTTTGATGTCGTTCTTCCCTCACTACCCTCGTGTGAAAAGGACCAATTCACCTTCATTTTAGTCCACTGGGGAGACAATTGCCAATTCACTAATTTCCCTGTCATCTACTGTGTATTCTGTATGGCAATATGCAGATTTGGCGGTTATCATGAAATACGGTGAGTAGGTGGACCAAGGTGTGCAATATCTGTCTTCTCTTCCTGCATCTGCAACCAGAAGCCGCTTTCGACTCATGCTGGCCCCGTCCAAAATGCATTCCGCCGTTGGAAGAAAAAAGATAAGAAGAAGCGGTCCTGCAGCGTTGCAGCGCCCTCGACATCTGCCTTGCACGGCCCGTCACCGGCCCTGCCTCCCCGTCGACACAATAGTTGAACTTGCCTTCAACTTCGACGCTCCTGTCGAGGCGAACCCTGTATCGAGCGAACAAACCCGGTCTCACGAGACGAGTTGCGTCAAGTGCCATGGATCGAGACCAAGATATCAGCAAACAACTTTTGAAAGTCTCCAGAAGGCCGAGAGACGGTGGCATCGGTACATGCCCCTCCAGACCGGGTCGCACGGTAGCCCGCTCTTTGTTGACTGCGGCAGGTGCTGCACCTAGATGGACGTCGACGATCGGGCCGCCTTCCTCCGCGAGGAATCCTCCCTGTGCATGAATTTCATCGACGGGATGGCCAGGGCTTCTCGCGAAAAGAAGAAGCGGACCTACAGTGATGTTGAGAAGCGGCTCGGCATATACTTCTCGTCGCTGGCTCGGCGCCAGATGACGGGGCAACGTCTGGGAGCAAATGACGAGGGTACAAACGATTCTCTTTGGCGCAGGCATCGTGGCCGCTGTTTGACCATTAGCCAGGACATCAACACCCACCTGCAAGCGGACCACCGCGTCGGTGTGCGCCACAAAGCGAAACACACCATGAGTCCGCAGGATCTGGGCGCCCTCCTCCGCCCGCTGTGGTGGCACACCAGATCAGCGCCTCTCGGGCGTCCGTTCGTCCAGATGGCGTTTGTCCTGCTCTGCTCTTTCGCAACCGACCCCGCATGCTGGTGCCTCCGGATTCATAGCCACCGCGTCGGAAGATCTCGAAGCAGGACAAGAGGAGGGGCAGGGAGGCGGAGCTTTCGAAGAGAAGTCGCAACACATTTGATGATTTCAACAGTGATGTTCCCAAGGACATCCTGTGTGACGACTTGCCCAAGTCATGGCAAGGCTCAATCGATTCAGCAAATGTATGTGCAAGGTTGAGTTCCATAGGGCCCAGCAGGACCAAAGGTGCTGGCATCGATCAACCCGGTCACTGCTGGCTGGTCCAGTAAAACACCTGAGCTCTCAAGTGTCATGGAGGAACTGTGCCAGTCACCAGCTGAACACAACAACGATTCAGTTGTGAAGAGCATCTTGCCAAGCAAAGCTGCCACCTTAGATGGATATATCTGCTGCTCAACTAGAGCACTCCATCTTTGATACTCATCACTCACTCTTCCTCATTTCTTACCATCCACGTCATCACATCAGCATCCTCCTCTGTCCAAAGACAGCCCCTTGGCTATCTGCTCGGTACGGTACGTGATGGCTGTCACATGCACCTCTTCGGACACGTAGACGCGTCCGAAGTTGTCTGTTCTCAATTTTCCCTCTGCCGCCGCTTGCTAATTGTGGATTCTTGACCTCAAGGTCTCGACAAGGCCGTCTCTTGGCGCAACCCCCCTTTATCAGTCGGTTCTGCCTTGCCGTGGATAGAGATCAACTTCTTCCCTCTCCTCTCCGCATCTCTTCTTCTCACCCTCACGTCCGGCAATTCTAGGCACATCGCTATGAACACCACTTCAGAACCGAACCCGGGGCACACCGGATTCGGCTCTCAAGCCGCCCAGGCAAAGTTCATTGCAAATCAAGAAGAGGCAGAAAATCTGAATAGAGGAGAGGCGTTCCAGAATATGTTCGAGTGGATGGAGGAACATGACCCGGATAGGCTCGAAAAGCTGCTCGATAATCGGGCCACGAAGAGGGAGAAGGAGAAGAAGAATGCAAACAACAATCCTACCCCCTCTCAGACAAATATCATCCTCCGTGCCTTGCAAAAAGATTGGAACAATACCTATTTTCCGCACTCCCTAGTTGCGCTACGGGATCTCATTCGGCAATACCAGCTACTCGGTGTGGACGAGTATTACGCAAAGACCTTGGTATTCGTCCAGAGCAGTGGCATGGGTAAGTCGAGATTAGCAGATGCTTTCGGCGAAGTCTGTCCTATGATCAACTTCATTCTTCGCGACCCTAGATCCTCCGGCTTTCCACCTCCCGATAAAGAAATAGTGTCATTCATGCGCGACGAGCCGCCAGCCGACATCCCCGGGCCGACCAGCGAGCAGGGGATATCGGGGGGGACATCTCGTGATTTTCTGAAGAAGAGAGCAGTCGTAGCGTGGAATCACACTCTCGCTGCAGCATTGCTCCAAGCCAGTTTCGAGACATGTAAGTTGGCTATGTAAATTTTTTGGAAACTCTTGCTAATTCAAACAATCTTATCAGTCAATACCTGGGTGGAGAGCAAGCCCTTTACCACGATGACTCTAGAAGAGCTTGCACGTGGCAGACATGCAGAGATGGCACCACTTGAACCAGATGCCGATGCTCAGGACGCCATGAGCCAACGATCCAAGATGCGCATCGAGTTCTGCGATTCGGTCGCTAAGAGAGCTCGGGCTATCGCTAAAGAGTTAATTTCCAGTCAGGCTTGGGTTGGGAAGTTCGACAGACTGTCCAAGGTTCACGATGAACTTGAAACGCATTCCGAACAACGCCCCAATCCCTTGAACGGCCTTCTAAATGCTGCCGACAACCTGATGAAAAATCTTCAACAATGCCGAGACGCAAGCCACCCTGACTCACTCTTGGTAATCGTGTTCGACGAGGCGTCAAGTTTAATGAGATTGTCGCCCTTTTACGAACCAGACCCCGGACTCTATGTGGCGCTCAATCGCGTCATCAGTTGCCTCAAGAAGTTTCACGTGTGGTCTTTTTTCCTCTCAACAGAATCTCTCATCGGACACCCTGTACCGGGCAATGCTAGCTTTCAAGAGGCCAACACTGAACTGAAGCGCTTTCCCCCATTTGTGGCTCTCCAGCTAGACGTCCAAGACAGACGAAATATGCAGGATCCAATACTAATGGAAGAAGAGCTCCTCAAGCCCTTGAAGACATTTGCGGAGCTAGAGCATATGGCCCTATTCGGCAGGCCTCTCTGGTATGCATATACCGGTCAGGACGAGTATATGATCCAACTGGCCAAATTCAAGCTCATTGGCGGCCACCAAGGGGGGAGTTATGAACCAGAGGACCCGGACCACGTATATGCTGCGTTGTCCTTCCGTCTCTCTTTGGATGTCTGCCTGCAGAACCCCGGGACCCTTTCTCTCACAAGGACCGCCGTGAATTTTTTCATGAGGGTGGTCATATCCATGGACCACGAGACGGGAATGATGGACACAGCGACGCCATCAGAGCCAGTCTTAGCCAGGGCAGCAATGGAGCATCTCTGCCACAGGCTCAACTGGCCGACTAGCATTCAAACACTCTCACAGCATCTTCTTGAGAAAGGATTGATAGAAAAGGGGCGCAAAGGAGAACTCTATGCTCGGTTAGTGTTGATCCTTGCACACGACTGGGTTCGGTGGGCTCAAGGCCTTCGATCAAAAGGTCTTTCGGAATTTGCGCCAACCTTCACGGTGTCCGACTTTCTGATGGCATTGTATGCTGGAGATCATCACGATTCAATTCGAAAGATACCTGAGCGGATACACAAAGCCAGAATGAACTTCACTCATTTTGTACCAGCTGACCAACCAATTACCCCCGATGAAATTCCTGCATTGTGCCGCGACCTGCTACGTCGAAGTGCTGCGATGCAGCTATCTTGGGACCAGGAAACATACGACCTGCTCATCCCTGTGTACTACGGCACGGAGGATGAACAGTTCAACCCATCGAATTGCGGAGTCATCACAATACAGGTTAAGAATAAGATCAATGCCACAACACCTGGTGAGATCTTCGAGGAGGACTTCATCAATGTCAGCCCGAAGATGTCGAATCCGGCCAAATCAAAGACGAGAAAGTCCGAGCGTAAGCCGACGAAATTTGTGTTCAATGAGATGGCGAACCCTATCCTGTTCCTTCTCTTTGATCTAGGAGTGGCCAGAAGCGACCGGGCTTACGCTCCACTTGTCCAAGTGATGCACAGTCAAAGTGGAAAGCAACCTGATCTGTGGGCTATCCATTCGCGAGGACATGATCGAACAATCTTTGGCTGCTTAGAGCACATGAAAGCTGAAGGTCCGAGCGAGCGGTTCTTTGCCTCGGTACATGTGAGCGAAAGTCTTGCTACCCGACTCTCTATAAGAAATAGAACGTTCCATGAGATTCGGGAAAGCTTCAGATATGAGGGATCTGAACAAGGGGGAGGAGCGAGTGCGGAAGAGAGTGAGGAAGCGAGCAATATCAGATTGAAGGGGAAGGATGTGGAAGGGTCCAACAGAGCGGGCGACTTTGTCGAAGGTCATCTCCCGTTTAAACGGAGACGGTCAGATCGGACAGATGAAGAGGACTGCTTGTGTCAGGGTTGAAACCTGAGTTGGGCTCAAGGTTCGAATTGCCATGTGCCCCGAGCAGCTGGAGATAGAGGTCTACTGTCCAGTACGTACTTCGTTCAGGTTCCCTCCTTGCCCTAACTGAGAGTCTTTGCTAGGAGTACGAACTGGCCAACCTCTCAATTACCAAGAAGCAGATGACCGAGTTGCTCGGTGGTATTGCTCGGTGGGCAAGGAGCGCCATGGGGGCCAGAATGGGGAGAGAGGATAAAGTTTCTTATCCTGGCGGCCATGCCCGAAGAAACCGGATATTCCTGCAAGCACAACTCAGGTTGCAGGGAAATCTGCTGCCGCTTTTGGAGCCGTTCTTCCTTGGCCGCCTCACTGTCCATCATTCGATCTCGAACGGTGCTTCCTACTTCGCCATGCTCAAGCTTCTAAGCCGACAACTTCCAAAGGCTCTTCGCAATCCCTTCCGGAGCCTCCTCCCTGCTCCTCTCTGCGGCCCTCTTCAGTCGCGTCATCTCCACATCGAACCAGTTCCGTTCTCAGGGCCACCAAGTTATGCGAGTCTCGCTCGGCGCTCCTCTCCTTGGAGTCCAAATCCAATACACTTCTTCGCCCAGAAGAAGGCAAAAGAAGCGATAGAGCGTGGTGAATTTGTTGATGTTCATGACATTGCCGGCGTGGACCCGAAAGATTATGATGTTTTAATCACGGATATGGACAACGACACACTCCACTCGGATATTTCGAAACTCCTGAATATACCATACCTCAAGGAGGCGACCAAAGATGAGACTGCTGAGGTGGCTAAAGAAATTCATGGTTTTATGTACGGCCAGAAGCTGGGCATGATATTTCCATGTGTCGTCAGTATTCGAGACCAAGCTCGTTGGGTTTTCTTTATTGTGAATCCTAGGTCGCCATTGACGTTCATCTCAAGTCACGTAAGTGTTCATCACCATAGGACGAATACCTTAGCCACCAACTTAACTCTAGGTGGCACAATCCTTCGGTCTTAGCCCGGAGGCGAATCTTGCTTGGAGGGCTAAAATCGCTGGTTATCCTCAGTCAGTTTATATGTCGCCGTCAGATTCACACTTTTCTGAAGTGAACCTTCTTGGCATAAACTTCTGCAGCCTGAATGGATTTCTTCCACGGGTTGTCTCTGGCGATCGGATGGTGACATATTACATTGGCAACGATTGGGAGATTAAGCATAAGCCTCAGCCTAAGCTGTGAGGCTGTTATTGGTTTTTATTCTATGGGGGTTCTACGGGGGCTCGCGAACCGAGAGTGGCCATATTCTGGCAAAGCTACATAGTAATTACTCTCCTAGACAAACCATCCCAGGCATTCTACCTGGTCAACCACTGTTCTTTTGGGGAGAGAGGGGCCAAATTCCGGCCTGCTGACTCTTTTCTCATCGTGTTTGTCACTTCCCCTGCTGCGGCCCCCTATCCTGATTTGAACCCTGACACTGAAGACGATCATCGACAATTAGAGATATTGGACGTGTCCGTCAGACGATGTGTCATCCCTCTCCTCCCGTTGCCCGAGTCGTGGGCAAAGGAACCCACGCCGTGGCCATGACTGGTAGTGGCATAGCCGTGCCACGGATCCAGGACCCATCTTCGCGCGTGAAATTCTCAAATTTAGAAACGGAGCGAGCTGATCCGGCATAACTAGCCCAGCGTGAGGCAGACTGGAGTCAACTGTCAACTTTCTAGCGGGACCAAGGTTAGAACACTCAGCGAGAGGCACATCTGTTATAGGCTGCAAGATAGACTCGCTGCTATAGACCATGAGGTATTTTCTTTGACGGAAGTTCTTCTGCGGCGCATGTTTCTACTACAGGAGGAGAGGGGCCCGAGAGGTGGGAGGGAGGTTCTTATGGCGACGTCAAAAGCGGCGGGCGGCCAAGACCCGAGCTATTCCGAAAAGGAATGCCACCTCCCTGGCCTGCTGTGCTGCATTTGAGCTTGGTCTCGCTTCTTTTTTTCTCTGCAGCTTGCATACAGCTCGAACTAGCGCTTCTCTTCCCCCCTTCTCCCAATGGAGCAGGCTGATGCACAGATGTCCAATCATCTCGCATGATCCTTTGGTGATGTTTCGTTGCCTACGCCCTAGTGCTCGAAGCCGGCCTCTATCTCCGACACAGGCCCTCCGGTTTTATTCTTCACCCTCACCGACAGGAAGCAAGTCTCCTCCACCGACGGGCAGCAGCCGCGGTCAACAGCCAGGAGGCCAGAAGGACAGACTGTCCTTCTTTCCATTTTTGGTCCTGCTGCTCCTGGGAAGCGGATCGTACGCCTTGCTCATCCGGCGGCGCTTTACTCGCCGCCAGTGACCTCTTGGAGGCGAGCAAGGTTGGAGCCGTTCAGAGGTGGTTGAAGGCAACCCACCGCTTCTGTCGACATGTCCGCCATAATTCCCACGGCTGACACGTCAGCGCCCGCGATGGTTCCAGCCAATCCAGCTCTCGAATCCACCAATACATCACCGAGGTTCAACCCGGAGGAAGTGACGGTGGTATACATTTTAGGAGGGCCAGGATCGGGCAAGGGCACACAGTCGGCCAATTTGGTGCGAGACTACGGCTTCACCCACCTCTCAGCTGGAGACTTATTGAGAGAAGAACAAAATCGCCAAGGGAGCCAGTATGGACAACTGATCAAGGACTATATTAAGGAAGGACTTATTGTGCCAATGGAAGTCACCGTGAAGCTTCTTGAAAACGCCATGTCGGAAAGCCTCGATAACAGCACAGAGCACAGTGGGCGCTTCTTGATCGATGGATTCCCCCGGAAGATGGACCAGGCGCTGTTCTTTGAGGAATCCGTCTGCCCCTCCACCTGTACGCTGTTCCTCGACTGCCCCGAAGATGTCATGCGGGAGCGATTACTCAACCGAGGAAAGACCAGTGGCCGATCGGACGATAACGAGGAGAGTATCAAGAAAAGATTTAAGACGTTTGTGGAGACCAGCATGCCTGTCGTTGATTACTTTGCTGAGCGGGGACGGGTGGTCAAAGTCCTGGCCACCGGCACCGTGGAAGAGGTCTACCAAGGCGTGGTGAAAGGGCTGGGAGAAATCGGCATACATCCCATCGATTAAGGATAACGAAGTCGCGGTGTCGATTCTGGCGTGCTTAATACGCTCCTGAATTGCCGGGAAGAGTAAACCTCCATTGGTCAAGGGTTATAGAATGGCACTCTAGAATACAGATTCCATTTTCTATAATTTGCTGCGCTCTCGAATGCGGCATACTCTGTTCTACGTCTGTGCTCTTCGACAGCCGGCTGCCAGTTCGCTGTTGGACCTGATTGGCGTCATGGTCCAGCGGGCCCATGACTGCGATTGGAAGCTGTTTGCTGGCGATGAACTGGAAGTAGGTATCGTTGTGAATGAAAAAGGATAGGACCTGCGACATACTAGAGGCAGTCTATCATTCCGTCGAGCACTAACGAGCTTCACTCTCTGCACGCGTGTGTACGACTTCTCAGCGTGACTGGGAAATGAAAATATATGCTCTCGGTGCAAAGGTGTAACATTCAAGGCCGGCCAGCCCTTGTCGATTAACCCTTCAGTCATCGCTGTCGCTGTCACTGCTCAGGCCCTCACCATTCTCTGGAAATCCCTCAAAGTCGGAAATATTGTCATCCTCAGGCATGGGAGGTAGCATGACAAATGCTTTCAAGCATGTAATGCGACTTCCTGTGTCGTAGGTGCCGATCAGCCGGCCAACTTGAGGTGCCCCCGTCTCGCTTTTGCCGGCCTCGATCAAATCTCGCGCAGGGAGATGCCAGATTCGAATGATTCCATCGCTGCTACCCGTCACAATCGCCAGGTTCAGCTCACTGGAATCGGGGGAGGCGAGCAAGAGAATCTCAAAATCCTTGATTCTCCCGGACATGCCGGCGGCCTTTCCTCCCAGCTGAGCGTCAAGTTTGGCGTCCGGGATCGTATGATCATCCTTCATGTCCCCATTCTGTGCGGGTGTGGAAATGGCCGTGTCGTAAAAGAGGATCCTTCCGTCTTCGGTGGACACGGCGAGGATGGTGGTGTCGTCTCCCGCGCCGTCAGGCACTGTCAGATAGCATATCTGATGCAGCTTGGTCAGAGGCTGTGGAAGGACTTTGCACATTGCTCGGGAGTCGTCGCCAAATACGATGGCGCCGCGCTCGAAAGATACGGCGAATTCCGTGCCGGCGGGACTCCATTGGATCCGTCTGCCTTCGCCGCTGCTGTATTTGCCTTCTTTGACGGCCTGGAGGATGTCCCGGCCAAAGTTGAGGACACCGGCCTTCTTGCCCGTCACCAGGTTCCACAGACGCATGCACTTCTCTCCTCGGCCCACGCTCACCATGAGTTTCATGCTGGGATGCACGGCAAAGTCGTTGATCCCGGCGGGGGTCGTGCCCGGTGGAGCGGTGTCACCACTGGGCCGACCTTGGACCTTTGGGCGAGGAGCCTTGACCGTGGAGACGACGGTCAAATCTTTGACTCTGCATACTGCCACGGTGTTGTCTTCGGAAGCCGATAACAGCTTTGACCTGGTGGGGAAATACAGGGCCGTGATATTCGACGAATGCGGGAGCAAGGTTCCCAGTTCTCGGTTTCTGGGATTTTCAGAGATCTTGTTCTCGCCGAGGGTGGGCATGGACGGGATTTTGGCGCTTTCCACCACTGGCGTCGCTGACAGGCTGTAGACGTTGATCCTCTCGTCTGACCCTCCCGTAGCCAAGTACACCCCTTGGGTTTCAGCAGAACTTGGGTCAGGGAGTGGGGACAGTGCGAGACATCTGATGGCCGAAGCGTGTGCATTGAAGAGAAAGCTGTCGGCGAACTGGACAGAAGGAGAAGACGGAGGAGCAGCAGCAGCAGCAGCAGACGGCAACAGGTTCGAGATGGATGCAGTGATGCCATGGAGAACACGCTCATATGAACCGGCGACAATCTGAATGACTGAAGCGGTGGTCTTGACATCTCTATGTCCATTGGTCTTCACTAATTTTGAGGCTGCTCCATTTACATGAGCGGCTGCCTCCGTCGCAGATGGGGCGTGCTCTTCTGCTGCCCGTTTCCTCTTCGCCATGAGTCTGCTGGAAAAATTTTTGCGTGCGGACGCAACCCTGCCAAAGACGGAGAGCGACTGCCGCCAGAGATACGGCCTGCCGGGCTTTTGACGATCCACGTCGAGAAAGTCGTCCGTGACAAGAGATTGACAACAGGTCAGTGGGAAGAAAGACCAGCGTGGTGGTAAATTGTGATCATGATAAAGCGGAGACTCTCTCGGACAATCCGGGAGCGTGCCTATATTGTAAGGGTCCAAGTCTTGGAGGTACAAGTATATGAGGGGCCAGTGTGAGGAAGTGGCCCCTGCCACGCCTATGGTCTGGTCTTCCATCCTCCCCTCGCCCACTGAACCGGGAGAGTGCACCGCCCACACTGCACAGCTGCAACTGCTGCAACACCAAATCTGGCGACTCCGTCCCGTCGCACGACGACTTCGACAGCCTCAAATCCACCACCACACGGTCTCATAATTCTCTCTGAGCGACTCATTCATCCAGTACTGGCTCGAAGACTGTCCCGTCCGATTTTCAGCAATTGAATCGAATGTTGTCGGATCGAGGCAGGCGCAGATGAAATGCACGTCGAGCAGTTGCGCTGGAAGAAGGCAGAAGCACAGTCCGTATATCCTCTCTTTGGACGACTCAAAGCCTTCGACATGTCGACAGATTGTCGCTGACGAATTTTGATGGATTTTAGACGATGCGTCCTGTCTAGAAAGCGCAAGCTCTCCGAGCTCTTTTCGGTCACCGCGTCCCATATCGCTCCGTCCGACCCCAGCTATGCGCAACAACTACAAGCATTTCAAGATGCCAACGATTTGGAAAGGTATGTGTGTCGAATGGCTGCTGTCGCAATTGGGTTTGGAGCCTTCTGGTCGATTTTGAACGATGCTGGCCCTTGTTGTGACCGCCTGCTCACTGCGCTCTCAGAGGCCGCTTGTTCGACGAGTCGACACTTCCAGCTCGACCTCAGATAATTCGGCTGTCCCCCCAGCCCACATCATCACCACCGATTTCTGGCCAACCTGCCCCATCCCCGAGTCCGCAGCCACGGAAATCGCCATCGAAAGCGTCGGCGTTGTTGTCACCTCTGCCTGCGCCGAAGACGGGCCTCAAGTCGCCTTCGCCTCAGCCGCTTTTGCATCCACCCCCCCAGCAGAATGGCCCGCGAGGACCTCTCAGCGGGCAGTGGCAGACAGAAACAGGTCTCGGGGATCACGCACCACCATCATCTCCCTCTGGCCCCCGGGATGCCGAAGCAATGGCGGTGTCGACCGACTCCGGGCACAAGTCCCGGACCACCCGCTCTCCGACCCCTTCCTCTCTGCCAGAATTACCCTCAGATGGCTCCATTGGGGGTGGCATCGCTCCGCCAGACGAGAGCCCACCCTCCCCGCAGACCGCGGTTCAGGACCGTTCTGGCCAGCCTCCCGTGGTGTCTGCCCCATCTCCCGTGGAGAGTCGTGCCGCGCCTGTGCGGGCGGGTATGACCAGTCCTGTAGAGCTTCCGTCCTCGCCGGCTTCATCAAGTCCACGGGGTTCTTCACATACCACTGATCTTGCCGCCGGCTCGCCCGAAACGAGTCCCGGCGATGATATCCCTCTGGCGACACCTGATCTTTTCCTCCCAGACAACAAGCCTTCCGACACGGAGACGGTCGAAGCACAAACAACACCAACCGGAGGCGTTGCAGCACCACCACCGCAGGAATCTGCCGTTGTTTTGGAGCACGTCCCGGTGACGGAGACAGATTCGCCGGGGGGACGAGTGCAAGAATCGACACAAGAAAGCGGCCCTTCGCCGGCCCAGACACAGACGGTGCCCTCACATCAAAAGCCAGCCATGTACCTAGAGACGCAAACAGGGATTGAGTCGTACTTCAAACCCCAGCCGGGCGCGAGCATCGTGGAAAGCCCAGCACCAATGACCAGTTCGGCGACGCCTCGTCGGAACCCTGCCATCACCCCCCCGGCTCAGGAACCTTCCAAGCGAGCAACCAGGATTTCCTCGGGCGTGCTGCAGAAGAAATCAGTGTCAGAGATCCTCGGTGAGACGCCGAAAGCGGCGACGGGCCACGCCGAGGGGCCCTTTTCGGCCGCCCGAGATTCGTTCACCCATGGACGGCCAACCGACCGTGACCGACGGGAGAGAGAGCGAAGCCGGCTCTCGACCGTGGTCTTCGCCAAACCGCAAAAGGCGCCAACGGATGACGACACCATCGAACTCGCACGACTGGACCATCGTGAGATACAACGAGCAAATCCTCACAAACGGGACTATCTGTATACGCTGTTCGAGAATAAAGCATACTCGACCCAACGGCAAGGCTCTCTGACCTATCTCATCCAGAACGCGCACAAAACGCTGTCGACCACCGATCATTTGATTGACTACGAACTGCAAGCCGAGTGTCGGATTCTCAAACGTCTCTATCAGCTTCAAGAGAAACAGCGTTGGGCACTCCGACAGCACAAGCGTGCCGACGAAGCTCCGAGACCGACGTCTCACTGGGATTTCTTGCTTGATCATGTCAAGTGGATGCGGACCGACTTCCGGGAAGAACGGAAATGGAAGCTCGCGGCGGCCAAGGGATTGGCGCAGTGCTGTGCCGAGTGGGTGGCCAGTGGCCCGGAAGAGAGAAAGCGGTTACAGGTGCGCGTGCGAGAACCGAAATTCCGTGTCAGAGAAGAGGCATCCGTGGACGTGACGATGGAGGATGGACCAGGCGCCCATTCGTCGCAATCGACACCGGACTTGATGCCCTCGAATGAAGACGACTCCATCAGTGACGACATTGCTGATCCCAGGGACGTCCAGTTGTCCGGCGCCCCGGCGGCCATCTTTTCTCTGGGAGCCTCGGACTTCAATTTCGCCGTGGACAAGACGCCCGCTCTGGACAAACTCCTGAACGAGCTGCCCTTGTATGAGCCGGCCAAGATTGAACCAGATTTGTCCAAGTCCCATCTCGCCGAACAGCGGGACGCCCGGTGGAAGACGGATATTGTTCCTGTGTCGCGCTACGCCGTCGAAAAGCTGCATGTGAAAGACGACCAACCCCCCACCAAGCGGAGCCGGTACGAGTATGAGCTCGAGACACCCTCCACGAAGAAGGCCGTTCTTCTCCCCCCCCAGGATTCGAATGTCGCGCTGTTCATGCCCGAGAACAAGCCGGTCCGAGATCGAATCCATCCCGGACATTCTTTCCGGCCGCCCTCAGAGCATCCCATGCCGACCCAGGCCTTCTTTGAAACACGATCGTCGTCGCAGTGGACGGCGGCCGAAGACGACGAGTTGCGAAGACTGGTCAGAGACTATTCTTACAACTGGTCGCTCATATCCAGCTGCCTGTCTCCGCGGAGCTCCTATTCTTCTGGTGCCGATCGAAGAACGCCATGGGAATGCTTTGAGCGGTGGATCGGCCTCGAGGGCCTGCCGGCGGACATGTCCAAGACGGCCTACTTCAAGACTTACTCGGGCAGGATTGAGGCCGCCGGCCGGCATGTGCAGGCACAGATCGAGGAGGCCCAGCGCAGAGCGGGCGCCAACGTGCAGATCGCCGCCCGGAAACGGACCACTCAGCCGATACGAGTAGAGCGCAAGAGGACGCAAAGACATTTGGCCATGCTGGATGCCATGCGAAAATTGGCCAAGAAGCGCGAGACGGCGCTACAAAAGCAGCAGCACCAAGCCGACCTCGCGGCCATGCGGAAGGTGAACGAAGCCAACCAACCCAAAGCGCCCTTTAAAACTCCGGCCGAATACGCGCAGCTCAAGCAGGAACGGGAGCAGAAGTTTGCAGAACGCCAGGAGATCTATCGGCAGCAGCTTATTGCACATCAGCGGGCCACTGCACAACAGCAACAGCAGCAGCAGCAACAACAACAACAGCAACAACAACGGGCGCAAAACCCTCCGCTGAACGGCATCCCCAATGGTGTTGGCCTTCCTCCCACGGGCACACCAATGCGTGGCCCTCCTGCGCCGGGGGGCATGCCGGCCATGCCGAACGGAAACCTTCAGGTGCTGCCGCCAAACGGTCACCCTCGGCCTCATCCCAACATGATGGCCATCCCCGGCAACATGCCCGTTCCTGCGGGAATGGTTGGCCCGAAGGCTCTGGCGCAAGCTCAGGCGCAAATGCAGGCGAATATGGCTCGAGGCGTGGTGACGTCGCCGCAGCAAATACGGATGCTGCAAGAGGCGACGAGAGTGCAACAAGAACAGCAGTTGATGCGACAAGCACAGCAGGCCCAGAACGGCGCTCTCTCCTCGCCCAGTGGTCCGCATGCGGTGATGGCCGCCGCCGCTGCTGGCAAGGGCATCAACAATCACGCCTTCATGGCCGCCATGGCCGCGGCCAACGGCATGTCATCACCGTCGTCTGCCATGAATGGTCCGTCAGCATCGCCTCGACCGCACACGGCCAGCACCAGTCAAGCCTTGTCGAACGGTGTTGTTCCGGTTGTGACTCAAATTGCGAACAAGATCCGGGAAATTAATCCCAACATGCCCGAGGACGAAGTGCAGAGACTGGCATCAGTGCAGGTCCAAAATTACCAACAGCAAGCCACTGCCGCCGCCGCTGGCCAAAGTCACAAACGGCCTCAACCCCATAATCAAGCGGCTGTCAATGCCGCCATGGGTGCTGTCAACGCCGCGGCCCATGCATCCAACGCCGCCGCCGCTGCGGCGGCTGCCGCGGCACAGCAATACGGACAACCAGCCATGATGACCAACGATCAGGTCCAGCAATATAATCGTATGAGAATGCAGCAGGCACAGCAAAATGCGGCCAGAGGGATGGCCGCGCAGATGCCGCAGGCGGTGATGAATGGAATGGCCAGCTCACCGATTCAGCACATGGCGAGACCGGTCAGCCAGCATACCAATCACGGCCAGATGAGCCGAAGCGCCACCCCCCGGGACCAGAGGGGCGACAGTCAGGGCAATATTAACGGCGGGACGCCAGGCCAACAGGGGAGTCCGAGACCTGGCCCACAGGCAATGCAAGCATGAGCAATGATGTTTTGAGCTTGTTACTCCCACTCTTTGTACAAAACACTAGTCTTGTTTTTGGGAGAAGATTTACACGCCTCGGCAGAGATCGCAGTGGCTTTGAAACCACCTGAAGGTCTCACGAGTGTGGTCGGGGTGGAGAAAATTAGGAGAACTTGGAGGTAAATTGAAGTAGCGTATGCAATCTACCAATGCTTGATCAATTCCCTGCCTAAAGAAACTGGATGTGAAAGGGTGAGGGGTGATATAACCCCCCCTTTTAATCACAAATGCCAACAGTGTCAAATGTGTCACAGTGAAAGAAATAGAGTGCCGTGCGATGCTCTCCGTGTCTGGAAACGACATCTATCTGCATATGTCCTTCATAGGTCATGCTCTGTAAACTGCATACGCCGTCATCACCTTTTCATAGCCAAGTTATGACAGGAATTTCAGTCCGCTCCACCGACAAAATCCACCTCTCTCGGCCCCTGACCTTGCTGTTGTTGCTGTTGATGCTGCCCTCGTCCGCCACGGCCCCCTTGTCTCCTCTGTCCGCCGCTCTCATTGGCATAGCCGTTGGCACCCCCACGCCCCGCCTGGCCTTGCTCGTCGTAGCTGCCCATGCCTTCCCTCGCAAACTTCTCCCTTTCATTCCTGACGACGGTCAACACGCTCTCCAGACTCCGTCTCCACACCATGAGGCGACCTTGGATCTCGGCCCACTGCTTCTCGCCAAAGACCCTGTACGTTGCGCGCTGGACCAGGAATTCTTGCTTTAATTGCGACAGTTTACCCTCGATGAGACCGGCGCGGATGGCGTCGATGACCCACATTTCGACGTCTTCGGACGGCACTTGCAGGGCCGACGCAATGGCCGAGTAAGGAACGGAACGGGTGGGTGAAGAAGCGGCGATGGTGGCCAGCGTCAGAAGTCGAATCTTTGTGCTCAGCACCTCGGCTGCGGACTCCGGAATGGAGAGAGCGGAGAGGGAGTTGGTCTCGAGGAAGTCGGTGTATGAAGAATAGTCGTCCGAGGAGAAGATCTCCAGCAGGTCAAAGAGGTTGCTCTCGGATCTCCTCAGCCCTTGGATGGCTTCGGACGCGGCGAGGGCGGTGAAATCAATGACGGAAGGATTGGTGAGCGCTGCGATCAGGGTGCGCTTGGCCAGTGCTTGAGACTCGGCTTCCGATGCCGATGCTGAAGAGATCGTTTCGAGGGCGTTCAACAGGTATTTGTATGCCAGATCGTTGTGGGCCGTGGCCGACGCCACATCGGCAATGGCAACGTGAAGATTGCGAGCATCTTCATCGTCCAGCTGCCACGCGGACAGCCAGTTGGGCACATTCACCTCCAGCTGTGGTATTAATGCCTCAAAGGCGTGGCTGGAGAATGTTGACTTGATGACTTTGAGAATGGCCAGGAACACATGGTATCTGGATTCACTGGCGAGTGGAAGGATGTTAAAAATAGTCGTCAGCGCCATGATCGCAAGAGACGGGCCATGCTGGGCAGACGAGGTGATCGGCTGTTCTGAGAGGTACTGGCATATCCGTGCAAAGAATTGATCTCGCATCGGCGACTGGGTCGAGAGACTGATCAAGAGATTGTAGGCCGACGTGAACTCTGTCCCGCATCAGTAAAAATTCCTCGCCCAACTGTCACTCATACCTCGTTCTGGGGCGCTGTTGAGGATGGCGGCTTTGGTCACAATCTTTTTCAGCACCTCATCTTTTTGCTTTTGCACTGCCGCCTCCGCTGATGGATCTTGCGACTGTTCGGCCTCTCGTATAGTATTGAGGATGGGTTCGATGTCTGCTTGAACGCCAACGCCTTCGTTGGCCTTGCTGATGTTGTCGAGGTACTGCGCAAACTCTTCCGCAAGTTCGGAGAACGAGCCTTCAATCAGGAGCGTATTAGATGGGCCCGTCATCACGCCGACACAGTGTAGGAAGGAAAAATGGCGTCTTGACACACTCGTGTTGAGGCGCGCTCCCTGCGCTGCCTTGTGTGAGAGATCAGCGTGAAATCTTGGCAAGTCTTGATAAGATAAGATCGACTTTTACTGTAAGTCACTGGGTTGCAACTTATTCTCAAGTCTATTGACACAACCCTGTCCCCAGAACTGGGCGCAAAAGTAACAGCTTTTGGAGGTTGGAACCTCTTGGCCATGCATACCATCACATCCCGCCCGTTCTCTGAGGGTCCAAATCCCTAGACATTTCAAAGCTCAGCCAGATGAGAGGCCGCTTAGTTGCCTTCCTCTGCCATTCGTCGTGGATAGTCTTGAGCACTGTGACCTTCATCTGACCACACCACGAGGCCATGTGTAGCACCATACAGCGCTGCTTGGTCCTCGGATCCTTCATGGCCAATTTCCTCAAACGGGACGGTTCGTGATGTTCGACGACTGTAACTTGATCACTCCAACTCTATCCAAATACCTGGTCCGTCGCTTTGATCGACTTGATGCCGGGTGCAGGGACGACCACATTACTTTTAATGGCCATTTCGTCCTCGATGAAAACTCCCAGTCCGGAAAATGCGCGCAGAAATGACTCGTCCATGTATTGCTGAAAATCGTATCCCCCGGCGGTGACTGCCGGGTTGGATTTTTCTCGTTCAAAGGGAGTTTCGTAAGAGTCTCTTAACTCGTAGTAGTCCCTCTTTCGGGGCATTCCCATGAACGGGTCGTACGGTGGCGGAGCCTTGGGCACGACAATCTTCTTGAGCCCTTTGATGAGGCCACTAGGATCTGCCGAGCTGTCATCCTTTCGTTTGGATAGCTTCGCCGCGGATTCGCCCGTGGCATCGGCCGTGGCGTCGGTCTTGATGCCATTTGCTTGGGCATATTCTTTTAATTTGCGATTCGTCGCGGCAACATCCGTCTTCAACACCAGGTTCATGATCAACTCCTCTCGCAATTCGAGGAAATCATCGTAGTCCCGCTTCGTCTCAAACTCTTCTTCTCGACGGTCCAGTCTGCACGGTGAGTAGGTATGACAACAAACCGGAGGATTCCAGTCTGAAGGAAGCTCACATTTTGGTCACTCTCCGACGGATTTCCACCTCGCGCTCTATTCTCAAATCTTCAAAGGTTTGAGTCCTCCATTCACGTTTCCACAAGTGTGCGTGGCAACCGCCGACCGGACACTCTGCTTTACCGCTGGAGAAGTGACGATCGACACAACCCTCACATATCCGGTGATAGCATTTGGTGTTGATCTTGAATCGTAATCCTGGCTGTATTCTCGGGTCACTTCCACAGACGGGACAAAATCCTAGACGGGATCGCATTACTTGACCGTCTACACGAGTGTGCGACTCAACCAACCTTGGCCAGTACCCTCTTCCATATTGAGAGGAAGGTCACACCTCCGCGGATGATGGCAGGCCTGTGTGAGACCTGCGTCTGAACATTCTCCTCTCGAGACTGTGACACGCCCTTGGATACCACTTTGGTGGTGATTCTCAAGAGGCGGCAAGAGTGACGTGGGCAGTTGAAATGACACAGCAAGATTTGGTGGCGTCAAACTCCGCCAAGAGAACATCTTCCTTCCTTTTACCACCACCACGCAAAATAGGTTGTGTCCAAGATGACCAGTGTGATGGATCTCTCAGCCCTCGCAGGGATCGAGAAGCAGCGTCTTCAGCTCGAAGAGAACATTGCCCAACTACGCAAGTCCCTCCGACACTGGCTGACGCTTGAAATCGATTACGAAGGGCTCAAGGAAGAATTTCTCGCCTTGCCTCAAGATGCTTCCCTCGAGGACTGCCTCCAAGCCGCGCAGGAGTCCAAAGCGGATCTCGTTGATGAGAAGGAGTTGCGGTCGCTGCTGACCAGCGGCGGATCCCGACACAGGCAGCCGCAACAGGTCGTAGAACTGCTGACAAAACGGGTTGACTATGTGTCACGAAATGTCGAGACGATACGAAAACAACTTTCTGATGCAGAGAAGAAGAGGAATGCCTTATTATTGGCAGAGGAGCCAGAGCATCGCGAGGATGCCGGACTCCCACTTACGGAGATCACTGAAGAGCTCGACGAAACGGGTCAGGTCATTTCGACCAAGATACACATGCCAGGTGCCGATGCCCCTCAGTTGATCGACGTCTTGAAAAGAGCCGGTGTCCATGACTTGCACGAGACCGGTGGCACGATCACGAGAGTCGAAACGGCGCCTGGACGACGTGGAGTCGATGCGACGATGCATGAAGAAATTGCAATACTCGACCAGCCGCCTGCTGCTCCAAAATTCGATCAACAGCAGCAAGGTGACAATCAAGAACAAGATGGATCTTCGATCAATGACGTGGTGAAAGTAAATGCCAATGCAACGCTCAGCAAGCCGCGATCAACAAGCACGGCTGCCGTCAACCCGAATGACACAGAAGAGGAGGCGGTGCTTCGACAAGAAATGATCGAGTATGGTCTTGACGAGGTAGGTGCCATTGTTGCAGAGCTTGACCTCCAAGAAGATGCTTCAGACATCTCTTACGATGAAGGCGACGACAACTTTGAAGTTGACTCTGAGTTCGAGGATGAGTTTGAAAATGATATGGATGAAGACGAATCCGAAGACGAGACGGGGAAGGCCAACCGTCTCGCCATCTCGAGCAAATATCGACGTAAAATGGAAGAACTGGAGAAGAAATTGGGCCTGAAGGTCATGGAAAATCTTGGACCGACACCGGACTTGCCTCCAGAAGTCCAGGCCGAGCTGGACAGGCCGCCCGCGGCAGAGGCTGCTGGCAAGGCTGCCATTGCACGACACGAGGCCACGGGCAAGAGTAGCATGAAGAACACCCAGCCAGAAGCCTTGGATCAACTGCGTGCGGAGCCAAAGAAGAAGAAGAAAGTTACCTTCTCACAGACTTTAGATATTGCCCAGGAGGACCACAAAGACGTCTTGGCGACCACGAACGGGTCACAGGTGGTGGAACCAAAGGTGAAGGCTGTTGGTGATGTTGTGGTAGAGCGTACCAACCGCTCAGATCAGTCAGACCTTCCCCAGGCGCCGGCTCCACCAGTCAAGACGTCCAAGTTTAAGAGCGCTCGGTTATCGACACCGCAGACCCCGATGTTTCCTCCACCCATGGACTTTGCTGGGAACAAAAGCCAGACTTCAGGAGGCCCGCCTGGAAAGCTCGTGGCTGATGCCGTCATTGAACGGCCAACCGTGGATGGAGACTCTACGGCTGCGCCGGACCCAAATGATATTGACGAGGAAATACATCGCAGAGAAATTGCCACTGAATTTTACAGGATGCGGAACAGGAGAATACATGAACAAGGCGGCTTCGTGGGTGAGGGTGAAGCAGACAACTATGGCGACGAGGTCGCGCCTCCTCTGATGGAAGACGAATCGACTGGAAAAGTGAGGAAGGTCAGTCGGTTCAAGGCTGCAAGGATCAAATCTTGAAAAGCAGGCCAAGCGGCATTCAAATTTCCCTGCCTGTTTAGCCTTCTGATTGCCATTCTCAGCAGTGCTCCCCCTGACGAAAAGGCTTGCAAACGCTTCTTCGTGGCCATGATCTGGTCGCCTTCAGTGAGTCCGTCCCCAGCGCGGAGCAGGAACGTCTCGATATCATTACAGCAAAGGCAATTGGGAAGTTGCAGCTTGTCCATCTGCTTCTTCTTACTCGACGGTTCCGAGATTGACTCTTGCTGGGCTCTCTGACGCTGTGTCCGACTTTTACCTGGACATGGGGATTCGTTTCACCCTGCACATGGTTGTTGCGTAAGACATTCTGCACACCTGTGAGTTTCGCTCTGTTGCCAGGTCATGGTTCGGTGCCCAATTTGCCATCTAATGGTCCTTGATTTCGACAATAACCGTGTCCTAGAATGCAGACCCAATGCGTTCTTACTCTTCTCGTGCTATTTGGCAACCAGCTGCTTCAGTGGTAGAATACGCTTATCATGATGTAAACTGGATGGACTGGTGAAATACAACGGAACTGACAAGCGAGAGTGCGATCGCCATATAAACGGCGTAGACATAGCTATGGTTGGTTCTACCTTTTGTCCTTGCTGGTTACCGCAAAGTCAGAGGCGGCTAGCTGGGAAGGCATCAGAATACAGAGAGAAACTGTACGTAGGAGACGAAAGTGAGTTCAGATTTGCTCTTCGGACATGTGTAGTATTTGCCCGCCAACTAGATAGCTTCTTTAAAACCTCAGGGGAGTGTCTGCTCATTGTTCCTGCCAAACGCCATGCCCTCATGCTGTTCTGGCGCAGAGATCCCAGTACTTTTGTACAAGAGTGTAGAGTGAGTGATTAAGCAATATTACCCGCCATTCCCTATAGTTGTGTTAGTCATGGCCAGAAGATCATCACAATTGACCACACTCACCAAAAAGATGGCCTGCACGGCCAGTTGAAGCGACCACAGTCCGACCTTTTTGAATCTCCTGATTCGTGCTTGCTCGTCTGTGACGTCTCTCGCAAAAGCATCGTAGACCTCGGCGGACAAGTCGTCCATGAGTCCGCTGTCGAAAACAGTCCAGCTCCCGTCAAAGTCACTCAGCCGTTTGACGACTCGGCAGTTGATGGGAATGAAGGTCCGCCTGGAATTGATGTAGGCGACAATGGGTCGGATCAACGCGTTGTTGACGTAGGATAAGTCTCGGGTAAAGATCGGGACCACTGCCCGGACATCATTGAGGTGAATTCTCAGGTCCATGACTAAGAACCGCTTGTCTTGATCTTTGGCACCTGATTCAGTCGTCATGGCACCCGGATCAGCGTTGGCGTCGGTAACATCCTCTGCTGTGTCAGCTCGGAATTGTTCGACGTGTTTCCGGGATGTCAATGTGGCTTCCATTCGCTCGTAGAAATCAGTCATGACATCCATGACGCTCTGTTCATTGTCGTTGGGAATCATGATATCCGCGACAATGTCCACATTGCCTTCATGAATCCAAGAGAGTGGGCCGGTGGCGCCTCGGTTCACATGGTCAATGTTCAAGCCGTCCAACCTGATCCTGGTCTGTTTCTTCCATGGCTCATTAGAGGGGTCTACGGGGTCGTCCAGCCTCGCGCCAGTGTATGAGTGTATCTGTCGAGGATGGATCGTGAACAGTGATCTGTCATACTCTCCGGTGATGTTGTTGGCGCAGAGAAAGTCATAGAACAGCCACTGTTTTCGGAGTCGTGGTAAATCAGCATTGTAAATGCTGACAGAGAATGGCCGGAACCCCTGTGGCTGGAGGACGGTGACGAGGAGATCTTCGATCTTGAACGCCTCGATCTCGAAATCGCCCGGATTGTGCTCGTGGCGGTAAGATTTCGGGTCGATGTCTTCGCCCGTCCAGTTCACATGGGTCCGGTCGACGACGCCTCGGACATGCCTGACCTCGACGTTCTTCAACAGGCCTTTGGAGTTCCACCATTTGCGGAACGACAAGGTCACGTTGATCTCGCCGATGGTGATGTCAAACTGACTGTAGTTTTGATCTTCTTCGGATATCGGTTCCTCGGCCGATGCCGCCATCGCCGCCGCTTCCGGGGAACCCTTGACGACTCGTGATTTCTTTTCTTGCCCCGGTCGTCGTGACACATACACGTTCTTGAAAGTGATGACGCCGTCACCCCATTTGGGGACAATGGCCGATTCGAACACGACTTTCAGCCCGGAGGACTTTGTCAAATAATTGCCGACCCACCCCGCCACTGTTTCCTGAGCGAAGACGGTATTGATAGCCAGGATGACCAGAGACACAAAGGTGGTGGTGCCGATGACTATCCAGATGACATGTCCCAGCACGATCCACGAGAAAAACCCGAAAATCTCGTCCATGTTGAACGGTCTGACACTTTTAATCGTGAGCCACTTGAATCGGACCCGGAGCCTGGACCAAAAGCCCGTTGCCGCGGCGAGAAGCTCTTCTTTGGTCGGACGGTGAAATTGCGGCATATGCAACCGATCGTAGAAGTTCTCATTGCGAACCTGGCTTGGAGGGCCGCCATCTGGCTTCGTAGGCTGTTCTCCGGTAGGCGGATGACCATCTTGTGCATTGCCTGGTTTTGTCGGTTGGGGTTGGGTGTCCTTCCCTCTTTGTTCTGGCGGGATCTTGTCGGGCCCTGGGTGCGTTTGATGGAAAGCTCTCGTCTGGCCCTGCCACCGTAAGGCGACATATCCTTGGTCACGGCCAATACGGCGGGTCAGGACTTGGTTCTGCCTCGACCATGGAGAGGAAGGGATGCACTTGGGATGGCGAAAATCTTTGGCGCTGACTGTCTGCGGCCCCGGATGGCGGACCGAGAGGGGGTATGGGAAGATCGAGGAGACGGACTGTTCTGAGAAAACAGGCTTTGGTCGGTTGCCGACTTCGTGAGGACGGGCCGGCAAATTCGAAAAGGAATCTATCCGCCGGGGGATATGGTATCTGAAGCTTCGATCTGAGAAGGCTGTGAGACTCCGGATGGCATGTGCAGTCCGCGGTCTGAGACCCGCGAGGTTCGAGACATTGCAGATGCCTCGCAGGAAGGCTTCCGTCATCTTTGGAACGTCATACTGCGACCTGGTCTTGATGGTCTCACAAATTCGCGGCAACTGGCGAGAGGTAATGGACGCAGTTGTGGAGGCAGAGAGGTAGGTGCATTGTGCCGTGATGCAATCCTGTTAGTTAGCATGCCAGCCGCAACCGAGAAACTTTTGGCCGCTCGGGCCAGCCAACCACAGCACCGGCTTCCAGGTGGGTTGCGGAGAAAGATTTCCATGCCGACAGCCAAGTCTTTTGACTTCGCACCAGCACAGAGAGCCTTCTGAAGACGAGCATCTACCTTTTCTGCAGCGCCTTCCAACTGTGCAAGATGCCCGCACCGACAGCGCTCCTCCGTCAGCCCGAGGCGCTGGCCGAAAACGAAGGGCAAGATGGGCACGTGGCACCGTCCAGCGACCATGATCCTGAAGTTGACATGGTCACGACTATTACGACCACCGCCGCTCCTCCCGTAGATTCTCGCATATCCGAACACGCTCTGGAAAGTCCAGAAGACACGATCATGCAGATTGACGAGGAAGGTCGCCCTCGCTTTGCGCCCACACAAGCCCAGTCCACCGCGCTGCGGATACAGTCTCGAAAAGTTCCCATCCCTCCCCACCGAATGTCGCCGCTGAAAAGTTCGTGGTCCAAGATATATCCACCGTTAGTGGAACATCTCAAGCTGCAAGTGCGGATGAATGTCAAATCTCGGGCCGTGGAACTGCGGACGTCGAAATTCACCACCGACGCCGGAGCGCTGCAGAAGGGAGAGGATTTTGTCAAGGCCTTTGCGCTCGGGTTCGACGTCGACGATGCCATTGCCTTATTGAGGCTCGACGATCTGTACATTGAAACGTTTGAAATCAAAGATGTGAAGACACTACAAGGCGAGCACCTATCACGCGCCATCGGCCGGATTGCGGGCAAGGATGGCAAGACGAAATTTGCGATCGAGAACACCAGTCGGACGAGGGTGGTGCTGGCAGACAGCAAGATCCACATTTTGGGAGGATTCAGCAATATTAGGATCGCCCGAGAAGCCGTGGTGAGCCTTATCCTGGGAGCACCGCCGGGGAAGGTGTATGGCAATCTGAGGACGGTAGCGAGTCGAATGAAGGAGAGATTTTGAGTTATCAGCGTGCATTGGCATCTCACCCGTTGCGAACATGTCACGTTCAACCGGCCCAGGAGTCATGGAGTTTGGAAATTCAATAGACCATGAGCAGGTCGAAACGTGAAAGGCGAGAAATCAGAGATCGAGGATGCCGTGCCTGCCCGTTGGCATGTTGGGCTCCCTCAGCCAAAAGTGTCGGCGGAAATGATTCCCTCTTGCAAAGGAAAACAGGCAGGAAGAAAGATAAACTTGGAAACGGATTCTCTCAATCTAGAAATGGGATTCCATTTTTACCAGCTTATGCAGCAAGACGCAACGCCATGCAACAACAACAGACTCCACCAATCTCAGTCTCTCTTCAGTGGCGTGAAAGTCTCCTCAATCCCGTCTTTGGTAATGATGAGCATCTGCAGCCCGTCGCCGACCTCGATATGCCTTTCCGTGGCACTGGTGAATGCGTCCTTGACCAGCCCCACGACCGTGTCCTTGGGCAAACTCTCGACTGGCCTCTGATCCAAAGAATGCCCTTCTCCTGACCCCGGCACGTACTGGTTCTTGTAATTGACCTGGTTGTCTAAAAAAGGCATGATCAGACTGGCCGCCGCCCCGGCTGCTTTGCACTGCTCTCGTTCGTAGCTGCCCACGGGGTCGTAGCTGTACAGCGCGCCTTTGCCGTCTTCATCCAGGCCACCCAAGATGGCATGGACATAGTAAGGAAAGAAGCGTTTCTGGTACAGCATCGTCGATAATCTCTGGGCGCATGCCGTGACACTCATCGGCTTTCCATGCTGGTATTTGTACATTTTGACGATGGCATCAAGTCGCTCCTTGAGCGCGTCCCCATCCGCGGCAAACCCGACCACTGAGAGGACAATACGCTCGTCGTCGCCGATCCGGAAGAGCTTGGGGACATAACGCGAATTGATGTTGTAGCCGGATGTCGAACGAGTGTCGCCCGCCACGATGGCAAAGTCGGCACCGGTAATACCTAATGTGGAACCACCATTGTCCGTGTAACTGTGCGCTAGTCAGATATATCGTGCCGGTTAGGAGCGTTGAGCAACACTCACGGATTAAAGGCGTGTTGTCTTGGGCCCGACGATGTGCTGGTGTTGGAGAAAGAGTACCCCGGTTGGTCTGAGGGTATGGCCGCAGGACTCAGGAGAGAAGCCATATGGAAGAATTCAGCACCGTCACCGATTCCACAAAGGCGTTTTTGGGACTCGAGCACGAAGATCGGAATTACTCTGCACGACGCAAGACGCAGTATTAGGATGCTGTGCCTACGCAATGTCTGGCGCCTCAGCGCTAAAGGTCGCTAAGAGCCGCAGTAGCCAAGCCCACCTCAGGCTTTCTGCATCTGCATGACATAAACTTCTTTGGCCCAGCTCGCCTCCAATAAAAACAGATTCATTCGCGTGCTCTTCTGTCCGGCTGATTTTTCAAGCAGATGACGGCACCGGCGTGTTTTTTCTTAACCCACTATGAGCGGTCTCGTCGGCTATGAGAGCAGCAGCGATGAGGACGACTTTTCCAAAACAAAGTCCAATAATGTGTCGCCGATCGTGCCCGCTGCTCCGAACACGGCGGCCTCGTCTCCTGGCGGCGACGACCGCCTGGGCCACGCAGCTCCTGAACAACAGCAGATCATAGAACAGACCCCGTCAAGGCCTGAGGGTGATGCCGCGGCGGCACCGCCTATGGTTGGTCCGGTCTGGCGGCCGAGTGATCTGGTAGAGCCAGAGAGTGTCGAGGCAGAGGCAGCTCCCCCCACCGCCGACGGGCCCATATCAGAGCGGGATGCCATCCGATATCTGACCCAGCCGACCCATCCCATGACTTCCATCCCTCCTTCTCCGCCAGGCTCGCCTGACCCTGCGATGAATGCGAAGTTTAGCCGGTTTCTCGAGCTGAAAGCAAGGGGCGTGCATTTTAACCAAGACCTGGCCAAAAAGTCGACCTTCAAAAATCCCAGCTTGCTCTCGACGCTGATGTCCCGAGCGGGGATAGAAGGGGACGTGCAGTACGGATCCTCGCTGCCGGCAACGCTATGGAATCCCTTATCTTTCCCCCCATTTGCTTACAAGGAGGAGCTGCTCCGGAGCCAGCAAAGTCTTCGAGAGCACGAGGCGGCGAATCAAAGAAATCTGGCTGCCTCCGGAAAGCGTGTGATTGAATTTACCGCTGGAGCCGGTTCTGGCAGCACGGCCAAGGAGTCGATACCGCGACCGCAGACCAAGCGAATAAGGCCTTGAAATGGGGCCTCAGCGTCCGACAACAGGATGCAGCAGACAGTCAAGATGAGTCAGAACGTTGAATGCATGCCATACCACTCTCGGTGGAGACGGATCGAGTGATTAGGCCGGAAGAATACGTTCTCAAGAACGGCGATGAGACGTCTCTCTGCGGTCATGGTGTGGCTGCATGCCTAAAAATATCATCAACCGAAGGGGGGATGGATCCGAAAGAGATCCAGACGGATGGTTGGTGCACCTGACGAACTCCAGGATTTCACAATCAGGAAAGGTCATCGGCAGCCAGCCGTAGTGACGGGCTTACCGGAGCAACTACTCACTTCAGTGGCCGATGAGGCCATGGAGAGCCTGCCGTGCGGTTTGCTGGAGTTTTACGTAGGGCCCGCGGAGCAGAAGTACGATGTCGAGCAGCGATCATTGGCCGGGGGGAGACCAATCACACCGCAGGGTGGACCAAGATCGGTTCCTGCATGCGTCAGGTGAGCTGAAACCCCCAGTGTGGTGAAGAAAATACGGGAGGGGAAAGGGAGTGGTGTAGGAAAGGAGAACGGCTCGTGCGTCCACCTGAAAGCCCAGACCAAATGCTGATCGACGCCCAAGAGCTTAACCAGAACAACCGAGTGGTGGCAGGGTTGGGTCCTCTCCTAGGCTGCTGGCTGAGCTGACTTGGCATGCGCCGCTGGAACCGCAGAGACAGAGGTGAAGAGATATGACAGTTGTCATCATCGCTTACATCCTGTATCGAGTAGCGTCGCCACCGAAGATGCGTCTGGTGAGGAAGGCTCTGGAGGAATTGTTCTCTGCAACACGCAATCGAGGCATTGGAGGTGTCCTGTGTGCCAGCACCGTATCATGCTAGATTGACCCTGGGCTTCATCACGAGGCTCCACCAGGCGGCACCCAATCAACCTTTCCTCCGCATTCCTCTCAGCGCTTAAGGTGCGTCCGGCCTCGCGGCTCGCTATCATCGCGAGGAGAGTGCTGCGGCAGTAAAAGGAGGCAGTGTGCACCCTACCGGCCGCCTCACAGCTGGCCTGTCGACGGCGTCCAGGTGTGCTCTTCCCATGCAGCTAGCGACGTCCCAAAATGTCGCAGCTGACCAGCACCAGCGCCAGCACCAGGGCCCTAACGCCTCAAGCTTGTCTGACCCCGATCGCCACGGATGTTTCGTCGAGGAGACGGGCCGACGCTCATTCGCACCATTTGGGTTCTCCCAAGGCAGGCCGTTCCCTGTTGAGCAATACATTGATTCCCCGGGATTATCTGAGCTCGTCGACCAAGTCTCAACCCAGTTCTGACCACCGTCCTGCCATCACCGAGTCTCATTCTGAATCGAGTCGGCCGGATGAGCCAGGCGTTCGTGGTGCTCAACACCACCACCACCAACCAAAACAAGCGCCGGACCAGGGCACAGCTGCCCAGATAGCTGCTGACGCCGGTCGTTCCACGGCCGACTCGGATCTGAGCAGTATCTCGTCGCGACCGGCGGCGGCAACCAGCAAAGTGCCAATGAGCCCCGAGCAGGCCGTCCCTGCTTACCCCGACTCGCCCCAGTCAATCGCCTCGTCCACGACGAGTAACATCCGGGCGACGACAGCCATGCCGAGGACGTCGTCCATCGACTCGGCCATCTCGTCGATTTCCAATTCGTCATGGTCGCAGAAGCATCCGACAGACCCAACCCCTGACGAGATTCACAACCTGATTGCGACGGCCGGCTCGGCCGAAAACCTGATTCAACACTTGTTGAGAGACAAAAGCCATGCGGCTTCCCAGAATGCGCAGTTGTGGAAACTGGTCGACAAGCAAAGAGCCTTGCTGCTGGGTTTGAACAAAGACTTGGAAAGACTGACGAAGGAGAGAGATCGATACCGGAGGAAAGTGAAAGAGTTGCAAACCGGGGCATCGACGACCACCGTGGGCGAACCGCTGCGCCTGGACAACCATTCACCCGGGCCCCGTCAGGATGCCAGTGGGATTGGGTCGTTGGAAAATGCCACGACGCTGGGGGAGGTCCAGGCCACCCCGGAGAGAAAGACGGCATCAGACATGCCCAGCTCGCCCCTGGATCCGGCAATGATGCCCTCACCTCTGCAAACACTACAGCAGCGGGCGCAAGGTGCAGCCGCATTTGCGAACCCGGTGCCAGTCCTGAATGTCCAGCCGGCGGAAATGGACATGGCGAGGAGAGAAAGTGAGGCACAACCACGACCACCACCTCCGAAGCAGCAGAGTGCGGAAATGGGTCTGTCACAGCCCACCTTTACTCTGACCGAGGCCACTCCTCTCGTCGAAAAGCCTCCCAAGCCGTTTCCGCCGAACCGGAAAGCTCCGCCCAAGCCACTTGACCTGAGACAAACGAAAGAAGAGGTACCCATCAGCAAGACCGTTGACACGAGTGAGGCCGTGGACGACAGCCTGGATGCGGAGGACAGGGGACCTGTGGCGCGAGGGCGAAGGAAGACCCGCGAGGAAGATGACCGCGATCGCGAGTTGGCCGCTATCAGAGAGCAAGAAGCAAGGAGCCGGTCGAAGAAGGAGAAACGGCCCAAGGATGACGCGCCGGCAGAATCGTCGGAACACCAGGTGGAGAAATCAAATGAAGCTGATTCCGGCAGCATTTCCTCCCTTTCACAGCCTCCACCATCCGCTCACGATCGGCTGTCGCCTCCCCTCGCGGGTCAGACGTCGAACTGGAAGCACGGCCAATCGGGACCAGACCGTTTGCTATCCCTCCCTCTGCGCAGTCCAGGACTTCCGGCCAGTCCACGGCCGATTGATCGGCCGATCGGGTCGCCGATGCCTGCCTTTATGAAAGACGGTCACCCGGCCATTAATTCATTGCCCATGTCACCTCGCACTCCCAGTGGGAATTTCCCCCTTTCACCACGAGCGCCGAAACAACCGTTGCCGATTCCGACGACGGCGGCTGATCTTCAAAAGAGAACGATTTCGTCGCCCCTGTCGCAGATGAATATCAAACCGGAGTCAGACAGGCTGCTGGTGCCGAACGACTCCTCCATGAGTCCGAGTGACGTTCCCACGGTCAACCGCGGCTTGGTCAGCCCAACCTGGCCCGACTTGCTTCTTCCGCCCAACGCGCTTCCGTCGATTGAGGTGAAGGTGGCCTCATCGAGATTACGGCCGGCACGCAACAGCATCCTCGGGTTGAAGAGTCAGGACGATTCTTCGGTCTTCAGCCTGTCAATCTTCTCTCGGGCGGGCAGCGTTGAGCTGTGGCGAGTCGAAAAGATTCCCGCGTCGCTGCCCCATCTGGATCAGCAGCTCCGGCCGAGATGCGCCGACCTGCCTAAGCTTCCCGATCGAAAACTGTTCAGTGGACAGTCGCCGGCGGTGATCGATGCGCGTCGAAGTGCCATCAACACCTATTTCAGCGATCTCCTCGACACCCCTGTTGACGAAGAAGCCGCTGTCATCATCTGTCGCTTCCTGTCCACGGACGTGATGGACCCGCAGCTCGCTTCCCGCGCCCACGCGGCCGGGCAAGGCAACCACGGACCGGGAGTTCCACAAAATAACGGTGGCGGCAGGCCGAAGAAATCGGGATATCTGACCAAGAAGGGCAAGAACTTTGGTGGCTGGAAATCCCGTTATTTTGTGCTGGATAGCCCCGAGCTCAGATATTTCGAGGCGCCGGGCGGCGCCCACCTCGGGACCATCAAACTGCTCAACGCTCAGATTGGTCGTCAGACCCAGAACGATCCCGCGGGGCAACCGGAGATCGAGGCGGAAAGCCAATATCGCCATGCATTCGTCATCCTCGAGCCCAAGCGCAAAGACCTGACCAGTCATGTGCGCCACGTCTTGTGCGCGGAGAGCGACGCCGAACGGGATGAATGGGTGGACACATTGTGGTACTACATCGACGAGAAATTCAGCACGTCGAACCCGCCGGGCAACACGGGAGACAATCAGATTCCGGGGAACGATGCCAGAGCAAAGATGATGAGTCCGACATCACCCATGAATGGCGACTCTCTTCTCAAGATGTACAATGGCTCTCCTGTGGCTCCTCCGCCTCAGCCTCCGAGTGATAGTCCGTCGCCATCCAACGCGTCATCAGGCCAGACGGACTACGGGACTCTAGAGCCGCAGCCCTCGGGATCAAAGACTCTGAATATATCCGGCCCCATGAACGGCTCCGTCATTTCCGACGCCGGGCTCTGGGGAAACAAGCCCAGCAACATTCTGAACAACAAGGAGCGGGAACAGAAGAAGCGGAATCTTTTTCACTTCCGGAAGTCGTCCCACGAGCACCTATCGAACGCTCAACACGGTGCGGATAAGGTTGAGAACCACACCCCCGCCGGCGTACGAACCACCGCTCGAAGCGGCCATGTGCGGCCCGTCTTTGGCATGTCCCTCGCAGAAGCGGTCGATCAATGCCCACCCGAGGACGTCAACGTGCATCTGCCGGCCGTTGTTTATCGCTGCATCGAATATCTCCGGGAGAAGAACGCTGCCAATGAAGAAGGTCTGTTCCGGCTCAGCGGATCCAATCTGGTCATCCGCACGCTCAAGGAGAGATTTAACACCGAAGGCGACGTGGACCTGCTGGCCGAAGACGACGACTACGACGTCCACGCGGTGGCCTCGCTGTTCAAGACGTATTTGCGCGAGCTTCCATCCACCATCTTGACCCGAGAGCTGCACATTGAGTTCCTCAAAGTGCTGGAATTAGACGACAAATCGCAGAAGGTCGCGGCATTCAACACGCTCGTGCATCAACTCCCGCTGGTGAATTACTCCCTGCTGCGGACTCTCTCACAATATCTGCTGGAAGTGGTGCAAAACTCGGACAAGAATAAGATGAGTGTCAAGAATGTGGGCATCGTCTTCTCTCCAACCCTCAACATCCCGGCACCGGTCTTCTCCATGTTCTTGACCGACTTTAGTTCCATCTTCGACCAGCCGCCCCCAGAGTCGCCGCGCGTTCACAGCATCGAATCGGAGAGAGCAGGGGCCTTGACTCCGGAGGATATCCGATCCCCTCGGCGGCAGATGTTCTCGGACTTGCCCACGCCGTCGTACAACAACACCAGCTTCTCAAAGAATGCGCCGGGGCGGGGGGTGGCCAACAATAACAACACCGCTCCCGCTGAGTACATGTTGGATGCCAGCAACGAATTCGGATTTGCGCCCATGCAGCCGTCGTACGAAAGTCGGAACTATGTTTCGATCCCGCAAGAGATGCCTCTGCCACCGCCTCGACACCCGGCACCACCGCCTCCTTCGAATGGCAATAAATATGGGTCTATGAACAACATGATGAGCCCGGAGAATGCGACAAGCGCCAAGGGGAAGCGGCGTGAAAGCTCGATGCTTTTCATGGCGTGAAGTCAGTCCTTGTGTGGTGGAAGACGATCCTCCGCTCGAACGTTGGTTGACTATCTATGGGTAACACCTCATTCTTGTTCTGTGTGGTGATTTGTTTTGTGGGAGTGATCCCTACGTTGGTTGACTGTCTACGGTGAAACCTCATTCTTGTCCTGTGGGGGTGATCTCTCTCGTCGGTTGATCATTTACGAGTGACTCCTGCCCTGGGCATTCTCCTACATTGGGTGATGTTACCGGCAAAGGCCTCGTTCTGCTGAGAGACGCATCCTCTCGGCGTTGGTTTCGGGTTTACCGCATTTGGAGCAGGCTGATTCGATCACTCTTTCACAATACCCCATTTGCGGATGTTATTTGTTTCACTATTGAAAATCTTGCTTTCCATCTTTTCTTTTTGGTGTCGGGATAGAGCGGGTTGTCAGTCATTAATGATGGCCATTTGGAAGGAGGCATTTGGGAACATGAGAGAACACGACATTTACACGGATGCTGCACAGAGGCATCCACGCTCAATGGCACCAGATGGATTGGCTGAATGCTTGATGTTGATGGAGAGTCACGAGGTGACCGGCAGACTTTCGCTCACCGCAGTGAATGGTAGCTGAGATGAGATTTCCAATGATGAAGAGCTTGCAGCTCGTGGCATGACAATCGCCCAGTCTAGCAGTCCCCGGACGCTAAGTTTCAGGATCCAATTTAAAATTGGCCGTCCGTAGTACTCAACTACGGATAGACTTCTCGCTTTCAGGAACCTCAGGCCTGACCAGGCCACCAATGGCAGTTTGGGCCGGAGAATGTTCTTCTGCCCGGGTGAGAATTGATGCCATCAACGCAGTGCTGAATGCGTTAGGAGCGTGGGTACGATGGCGCACGACAACAGATTTGGGTTTGATTTGTCGACGGGATGATCTTGTTCTCTTTCAGCCGCGCTAACCACAGTCAACGGTACGAGAGGCTGCCTTTTCCCGTACCACCGCATGACGGTCTGTGATGTGCACATATGGCGAGGCCGTTGTGGGCCACAGGAGCACACCACCAGCGGACTTTGCAGTTCACGCTTTAGACAACCCCCTGAATTGGCGTCTGGCAGGGCTGCCAAGTCCGATCAGCGTGATCAGAGTGGGTCCATCGATTCCGTCCCTGCCAATACCGGGGCCGGCCCTCTCATCCACCAATTGCATGCGTTGGTACAGGCAGCCTTGACGGCCTCACAAAGGAGCTGACTTGGATTAAAAACAGGACCTCGTCAAAACTCGGGAAGCCACTGTTTTTAGGAGGGTCCAATCCAGTGGTGTGGGGAGGCCAACAGTGCCTGCGGACAAGGTGGCACCACTGCTTGACATTCGACTGGTTGGACTCTGGGGGTCGTCCGGATGTATGTTTTTTTCCCAACCCAGCCGGGCCCCGTTCCGGAGTAGAAGATCAAGTCGCGTGCGCGCGGTCGATACTTCAACCTGGCGTGCCCCTCCAGAGGTCATTGGATCCATGTCTTGACAACAAACTCTACTTTCTCCGTGGTCTCTCCTTGTTCCCTCCTCACAGCATGGCTTCTGAAACTCTGAAAGTCCCCGACGAATCTCAGACTAACGCGGCATCTTCACAGACGTCGCTGTCCACACCCGAGGCTGAGAAGGAGCCCGTGTCCACGACGGTCGACCTCGATCGCGCTGGCGAGACTGGAGGCTATGTCCTCGACGAGGCCAAACTCAGGGAGAAGCTGGGCCTTGCGGCCGATGCCGTTCTCAAGAAGTCCTCCCGTGGGATTGTCTTGATCCCGCAGCCCACGGAGGATCCCCAGGACCCTCTGAACTGGCCAGCACGGAAGAAATACCTGATTTTGCTCGTCATTGCCGTGGCCTCTTGTACGGCTGACTATTCTGCTGCCACCGGGGCAAGCGCTCTCATCCCCCAGGCGACAGAATGGCGAATCTCTCCCAACACGGTGAACCATGCGACTGCTGGGTAAGTCGATCTTCCACGAGCATTCTGTTCTCGCCTCGATGACGGCGTGGTCCGGGCCTTCTCGCTGACCGGTCGGATCAGTAACACGTTCATGCTCGGTATTGGCGGGCTCGCGACCGTCTGGCTCAGCGCCTACTTCGGACGTCTCCCCGTGCTCTTCTACTTTCTGATCTTGTCGGCCGCCACTGCGGCCTGGGCTGCGGCCGCCCGAAGTTTCAACTCGTTCATGACGGCCCGCATCCTGAATGGACTGTTCTCCGTTGCTGGCGCTGGCGGTGGACTCATGTGGATCAAGGATGTCTGGTTCTTCCACGAGCATCCCCGAAAGATCAACGTCTGGTCGACGGCGATCATTCTCTCACCATTCCTGGGCCCACAGTTCATGGCGGCCATCATCAGCGTCGATTCGTGGCGGACGGGGATGTGGCTCTGCTTCGGCATCATCGGGTTGGCCCTGGCCCTGACCGTGCTGTTTGGAGACGAGACCTTCTATCCTCGTCATCTCATGCCCGACCGCATTCCACCCCGCAAGTCTCGCCTTCTCAGACTCATCGGGGTCGAGCAGACCCGAACCAAGTATACCACCAACACATTCCTTGAAGCCGGCAGTCGTCTTGCGCTGACGGCGACCAAACTGCCCGTGTTCTTGATCTGCTTCTTCTACTTCTGGGACTGTAGGAATGCCCTGTGCGCACCGTTCGGAGATCTTTTGCTAAATGTTATCACAGTTCCTTGGACCATTGGCAACAACACGACCATCTCGGTCTTGATCATCCCCGCCTACAACTTTGACTATCGCAACCTGGCGGCCATCTACACCGCTCCGGTGGTCGGCGCCATCCTCGGTCTCATCGTCGGCCACTTCCTCTTCGATCTGATCGGTAACTTGTACGCCCGGTACCACCAGGGCCGCATCGAACCCGAGGCACGACTGATCATTCTCTGGCTGGTCCTGCCTCTCAAACTGGTCGGATACAACCTCATCGGGGCGACGTTGCACCACGCGCCCATCTGGTCCTGGTGGGTCCTGGCCGTCGGCTGGGCCATGCACAATTTCGCCACCATTGTCACCACCGCGGCCGTGGGTGCCTACCTCATCGATGCCTACCCCGAAGCGAGCGGCGAGTCAGCAGCCTGGTTGAACTTTGCACGAACTCTTGGTGGCTTTATCGTCGGATATATCCAGATCAACTGGGCCACTCAGGCAGGCACTCAGACCGAGTATGGCATCCAGAGCGCCATCATGGGCGCTGCTTTCTTCATCGTGGTATTCTTGCAATTCTTCGGCGCCCGGCTCAGGCACGCCCAAGGCCCGCTGAACTTCAAGACCAACTAGGGCTGGTGCTGCGGCCGAGATTGCAAGAAAGGGAGACCTGGTTGATGGGAGGAGATTCCGTTAACCCATTAATGCCGCACAATACAATGAATCCTCGTCGAGATCCTGTTTCTCCTTGCTCTCCCCCCTCATTGTGCCTTACTGTGCCTGGCTAAGACCGAGTCGGAGGAACGGACATGCGCGGCGACGTCATAGTCCACTAGACCTGATATGGCATGGCGCGATCGCCGCATTGGCCGGAGCTTCAGCTGGTCTTGATTAAAAGCTCTGCTGGAAGAACAACTTCTTTTTGCACGTCGTGCACACCACCCTTCCTGTCTCTCGCTTGATCCGGTCTCCACCGCGTGCCGTGGCCATGTCTCTGGCAAGGTCAACCTGCAGCGCCCAGGTACGCAGGCCCCCGCAGGTCCTGGCTCGAGCAAGTTGTGCATGCACCTCTAACACTGATTCTTCCAGTCGCTGCTGCGGGCAGCTGAGCGAGCAAGCAGACATCGTGTCTCTTCTCCTTTTCTGGCAAGATGCAAGTCACCGCTCCATCCCTGGCCGTTCCGAATGGCTCCGCTGACCTCGTCCTCAGCCTATGCTACCGTCGAATCCGATATCTTCAAGCCGACCAAGTACGGTGGAAAATACACGGTGACTCTGATACCGGGTAGGGATGGACCAGCGATCGCCTGTCGCGTCAGAAGTGCTCACGAATCGTGACAGGTGACGGTGTGGGGGCCGAAGTGGCCGAAGCTGTGAAAACCATCTTCAAGGCCGACAATGTGCCGATTGAGTGGGAGCAGGTCGACGTTTCCGGCGTCGACACGGGCAGCAAGCATTCTGAGGAGCTCTTTCAAGAGTCGATCGCCTCGCTCCGACGGAACAAGCTCGGGTTGAAAGGCATCTTGCACACGCCCATCGAAAGGTCCGGTCACCAGTCGTTCAACGTCGCCCTCCGTCAAGAACTCGACATCTACGCCTCGGTCGTCCTGATCAAGAACATTCCGGGCCTGGTCACCCGCCACAAGAACGTGGATCTCTGCATCGTGCGTGAGAACACCGAGGGCGAGTACTCTGGCCTGGAGCACCAATCGGTCGCCGGCGTGGTCGAATCGTTGAAGATCATCACTCGGGCCAAATCCGAACGGATTGCCAAATTTGCCTTTTCGTTCGCGCTCGCCAACAACAGAAAGAAGGTCACCTGTATCCACAAGGCCAACATCATGAAGCTGGCCGACGGCCTCTTCCGGAATACGGTCAAAAAGATCGGCGCGGACTATCCGACTTTGGAGGTGAATGACATGATTGTCGACAATGCTTCCATGCAGGCCGTGTCCCGACCCCAGCAGTTTGATGTCATGGTCATGCCCAATCTGTACGGAGGGTGAGTGTTGGCCTTTTTCCCCTCTCCCCCTGCCTCTCTCCGCGGTCCCGAATTCAAGTTCGAGGATAGACACTGACCTGACCTAGCATCCTCACCAACATTGCCGCCGCTTTGGTTGGCGGACCAGGCGTCGTGCCGGGCTGCAACATGGGCCGCGATGTCGCCGTGTTTGAGCCGGGCTGCAGACATGTCGGATTAGATATCCAGGGCAAGGATCAAGCAAACCCAACCGCACTCCTTCTTTCTGGCACCATGCTCCTGAGACATCTCGGTCTGGACGAGCACGCCAACCGAATTTCGAGGGCCGTCTACGACGTCATCGCTGACGGGTAAGTTCTTGTAATGTGACTTTCTTATCGTCCAACTGACCGGTGCACAGCAAAGCACGCACTCGGGATATGGGTGGCACAAGCACCACCCATGAATTCGTCCGCAGCATCTTGGACAAGATGGAGCAAGAACTATAGAATGCTGGAAGTCGTCCCGGAGAGAAATGGACACGAGACAGGGTGCGTCTTTCGTGGTGGGCATGTCCCGATTGATGACCACCACAACATTGTGAATACATGAGGTATATTTTTATGAGTTGTACAACTGCTGAGTGGTGGCGACACCAGCCAGATTTCATTATATCTCGCTCTTCGTGCGCTCCATCGGTGAAAAATGCTCCTCCACCGGGTAGTGGCATTCAATCTAACTGCTCCGACTGTGGGTACCGGGATGGCAATAAAGCCTAGCCTGCCGTGGTGGGGTTGAATTTCCCTTGGTCATGGTCAATGTAAATGCCAAGTCGGGCGATTCATCCATTCAATCTCAGTTTGTCATCCATCTTTGCTGAAATTCTCCCCGCGCCCACCCGTCTCGGTGCTCCCTCGTTCTCCAGACTGGCGGCATCTCTCACGGAACAAGATGGCTGATCTGAACGTCTCCGAGAATAAAGAGCTCGACGTCATCACGACCTCAGAAGACCGCGGCCCACAACAGGTGGCCATCGAGCGTGGTGACTCGAAATCTGTCAGAGATGCCGAGTCAGCTGTGGACGGACGAGCACGCAGCAAATTCAGGATCGCCATGATCTTGACGGCTCTGTACCTGTCCCTGTTCATCGCGGCGCTGGACGCGACCATTGTGGCCACTGCTCTGCCCAGCATCACGGCCGACCTCCACTCGGCGGCTGGATACATTTGGGTCGGCGGGGCATATCTGATCGCCAATGCGGCGGCAGCGCCCATCTGGGTCAAGTTGTCAGACATATGGGGTCGCAAGCCGATTGCCCTGGGAGCCGTGGTCGTCTTCTTCGCCAGTTCGATCGTCTGCGCCGTCGCCGTGAACATGCAGATGCTGATCGCGGGCAGAAGTATCCAGGGAGCAGCCGCGGGCGGGTTGATCTGCATGGTCAACGTCACCATCTCCGACCTCTTCAGCGTCCGAGAACGAAGTCTGTACCTGGGCCTTTGTGAGGCCATCTGGGCCCTGTCGGGTGCCGTTGGCCCTCTCCTGGGTGGCGTCTTCGCGCAGAAGGTGACGTGGCGATGGTGTTTCTACTGCAATTTACCGGTCGCCGGCGCCGCTTTCCTTCTCCTCGCCCTGTTCCTCGATGTCCACAACCCCAAGACGCCGATGCTGGAGGGGATCAAGGCCATTGACTGGTTTGGCTCCATTTCCATGGTCGGCCTGACCGTCATGCTTCTTCTCGGTCTCGATCTGGGCGGTGCCTTTTATCCTTGGAACTCGGCCAGTGTCGTCTGTCTCCTCGTTTTCGGGGCCTTGATGTCTCTCGTCTTCATCTACAGCGAGAAGAAGCTCGCCAAATATCCGGTGCTTCCTCTGTCACTGTTCAAAGGCACGAATATTGCCACCCTGCTGGTCACCTTTTTTCACGGGCTCGTACGTGTCCCAACCTCGTCGTGTGTGTGACCCTCAGGCTAATTTCGCACGGCACTCAGGTGTTCATCGCGGCAGAGTATTATCTTCCCCTGTACTTCCAAAGTGTGAAGGAAGCCTCGCCCCTGCGGTCTGGCGTCCTGCTGGTCCCTCTCATCGTGTCGACTGCCGCCACCGGCGTGATGACTGGCCTCACAATTCATCGCACGGGACAATATCGACCCATGATTTGGCTGGGCACGGCCTTGCTCACCCTCGGTAACGGTCTCTTTATCTCGTTCAAAGCCACCACGTCCATTGGAACCGTGATCGGGCTGGAAATTGTCGCCGGAGTTGGTTCCGGCCTTCTCTTCGAACCTCCGTTGATCGCCATTCAGCAGGGAGTCGCGCAGGATGATGTGGGAACTGCCACATCCACTCAAAGCTTCGTCCGTAGTCTGGCCCTGTCTCTGGGAGTCATCCTCGGAGGTATCGTGTTTCAGCAAAGTATGGACCTCAAACAATCGCAGTTCCGCGCCGCAGGTTTGCCGGCTGCCATTATTGAAGACCTGTCTGGAAAGAACGCCGGGTCCAACGTCCTGATTGTCCGGACGTTGCCCCCAGCTCAAGAACTCTTAGTCAAAGAAGCCTTTGCCTGGAGCATTCGAAACATGTTCATCATGTTTACCGGATTTGCCGCCTGCGGGATGGTCGCCAGCATCTTTGTTAGACGCAAGCGACTTTCCAAGGAGCACCGAGAGACCATCACCGGACTAAAGAACTGATCAGATGCTTCGGCCTTTGAAAATCTCTTCCGCCAACATTGGATATCGTTGCTGCCAGCCTGGATGTCGTTACTGCCAGCCTGGATGTCGTTGCTGCCAGCCTGTTTTGCCTGTTGCTGACTCGGTTAGATCCACTTGACAGCTACCTGTCCTCAGTCCTTAAAGCGCTGTGTTTCGAGAGAAGTGGACACCCAATTTGTCTGCCGGTAAGGCTTCCTCAACAGCACTCTATTATCTGTCACCCTCAACTGGTGACCGGTGAGCTTTCCACCGTGAACAACAGCAGTCTTGTCATATAGTCTCGGTGAGCTTCACACCGTCAACAACAGCACTCAGTCATTAGCTATCGGTGAGCTTCACACCGTCAACAACAGCACTCAGTCATTAGCTATCGGTGAGCGATCCACCGTCAACAACAGCAAAACTGTCGCACAGCAGTAATAGAACCGAATGTCTGTTCTGAATTCACGCTGAGGCCATGTCCTGCGATCTAGGTTTGGTTCAGTAAGTCTTGTCTTCTCTTTCGTCCTATTCATCTACATGACCATCGCTCCCGCTTTCGACATCTCGCCTACAATTTGGGGCAAACGACGTGCTGGTGATGCCAGTCCGTCCACCGTTGTTCGTTGGTATATGGCGATGATAAGTGCAAGCCATTGAAGTAGACGGGTCAAAGCTTTGACCAGCTTTGATCATCTCTTGAATATTTTTAGGCCCTTCACTTGGTTGGATATACAAAAATCGCGAAATGAGACATTAACGGAGCTAGGGCTCGAGGTTTGGTCTTCTCTTGGTGAACCCTGAATCTGGTTGCGATATAGTTTAGATTCAGAAAATGCAATCAGATTCTCAGAGATCTAAACTGCAAGAATATCAGGTCTCGTTGCCGGTGCCAGCAAGGCCGTACTGAACATGCTCACCGTGGAATACTGGAAAGGTTGGGGAAGCAAGATCCTGGTTTTCGCCGTGTCTTGGGCTGGTTAGGTCGATCGGTGACCAATGGTTTCTGACCCCTCTATTCTGAGCGTCATAGAAGGTGGGGAGATTACTCTTGATAGAGCCGTGCCATGTGCTGGTGAAGAATCGACTGAGTGGTTGTAAGCTTTGGAGCCCTGAATTGCTGCCTATGGCGATGTTGCTGAGAGATTCCTGCCACTGGACCAGCGCGCTGTACTTTAGAGATCCTTGGATTTATCGACTGCTGTTTCGGACTCACACCCAGTTCCATGTTCGATCGGGCATGCGATCCGACGGGGAACCCCGGAGTCAATTGAGATCGTGCGTGTGGTGGCGCATGTACCCGAGTCTTATTGGCAGCTTCTAAAGAAAAGCTGGTCGGAAGCGACCACACTCGTACATAGTCGTACATATCTTGGCCCTCTGGTTTCAGCTTGTGCCTTGACCTCGGATCGGACCGAGTGTCATGGTCGAATACTTAGCGAGTTCTTTTGCTGAATGACGTGGGGGTTCGTCCCCATAGGTCCCCTCCGACGAATTTCTTATCTAGAGGTACGAGTGAGAGGTACCCGTCCTCGGAGGTGCGTAAAGATATAAATCTACCTGTCCCACGGCTCTTCAGCAGGGTCTTCGATAGACAACATCGTAAAGATCGTCGCAGAACAACTACAAGATCAATACACCATCATGCCCGGCATCACAGTTCGCCCAATCAACCCTTCCAAGCCCGACTTCGGGGCCTTTGTCGACAACGTCGATGTGGACAGCCTGTCCGACGCGGACTTTGCTGACCTCCGCAACGCGCTTTACACGTACAATGTCGTCTGCTTGAAGTCACAATCGAAGGTCACCCCCAAGACACAAGCAGAACTGACCCGGCGTTTCGATCCCACGGCGATGTCATATGGCCATGGCAAAACCATTGACACCAAACGCTCGATCCTGCACCCCGACCTGAAAACAGTGCCCCACCAGCCAGAGGTGCAAGTCATTGGCAACGGTTTCATCCCGGAATACGAAGGGCTGAAGAACGTCACTCTCAAACACCCACACCACCGTACTTTTCACAAGACGGTCATCCCGGAGGAGCAAGATCTGGAGTACACCAGATTCTATCGTAAGTTGGAGAAACCACACTTTCGACTCTGACCTGACCATGATAGGCTGGCACATTGACGCCGCACTCTATGGAAAGCTGAATCCGCCACTGGTGACATCCCTGCTCGCCGTCGGCCTCCCTTCGCCCAGGACGCAAACGCTCCTGTACGATGACGGGACCGATGATACCCTCCCGGTACCGCTCGGCACGACCGCCTTTGTCTCGGGATACAAGATGTTCGATCTCTTGAGTGCGGAGCAGAAAGAGTTCGTGCTGTCGTCCAAGGTCGAATATGCGCCTCATCCATATGTCTGGATCTCCAGTGCGAAATCACGCTCGGACGGTCTCGGCATGGTTTCTGAGAATCTCGAAGTTCCTCTCGACGCCCTGCCGCCTATTGAGCACCCCAATGACATCCAGATTCTCCCGATGGTGTGGCAAAACCCAGTGACGAAGCAACTCGCGCTGCAAATCCATCCGTCCGTGATTCGAAAGATCCATCTCAAGGATGGAACCGTCATTGACGATCTGGCTAAAGTCCGAGAGATCGTGCATGACTTGCAGCGACCGGGGATTGCGCCCGGCCTGGTCTACGCGCATGACTGGAAGGAAGGAGACCTGGTCTTGTTCAACAACCACGGAGTTTTGCACACGGTCGTGGGTGCTTTTGCCAAAGACGAGATCCGGCTGTTCAGGCAGTGCAACCTGGCGGCGAGCAGACCACCTCTCGGACCTCAAGATGCTTGAGTATTGGCGCCATGGTGTGAAACGAATATGCTGGAATGGAGGTGACCCTGTGTATGATTCAGAAAAACTAGATGAAGTTAAATCGACGTGCAATTTAAAAAGGGAAAATGCTATATTTGGTAAAGTGACAACTGCTGCGGTCTTATGGTTGGGGGATATTGCACGACCTCAGTTATGTACTTCCTTGGTACCATGACAAATGTCTCTAGGGATTGAACGGTGTTGTATTGCCTCTATAATTCTGGGACAAAGGAGCAGTCTATGATTCTATCTTCTGTGGCGCTGCCGAGTCGGCTCGAATCTCCTGGGCGGTACAGACAGCACTCCCCGGTGTCGTCTGTGACGGTCTGGCTGATTCACACAGGGGCAGTCGTGGTCGTGGAACCGCTGTTACAGGCGTGACTTGGTCACAAATAGCAACTCGGCGGTGGTGCAAAGAGCATCCGGGTCCTCTTGGATCGTTGTCTGCACCCAGATCTTCCTGCGCTCGACTTTGATAATCTTGGCCGTTACCAAAATGATACCCGGACAGTGGACCGGTTTCTTGTAGCTCAGGCCCAGCGTAGCCGTAAAGGGTGCAATCCCTCCATCCAAGCCCGAGGCATTGAGCAAGACTCCGGCGACTTGGTCCATGACGGCCGCCAGAAACCCCCCATGGCAGATCCCTCGCTGTCCGGTGAGATCTGGGCCAAGGTCGAGGAAGATCCTGATCTCCGTGATGCGGGATGCCGATGAGTGGTCCGGCGGGAGTCGATGCTGGTGGTATTCTGCACGGAGGGCGCTGGGGCCGGACAGTATTTTGTTCCAGAACGGATTATGTCCTTCGTACAGTGGTTGATAGTTCATAAACACGTAGTCCGGATCTCTCAACATGTCTGCACACCACTGGACGTCTCCAAATGGAGACGGAATAATAGCATTTGCCATATCGGGAAAGTCTCAGCCGATGTCGATCGATTTAGTGGGGAAACGCCTCTGCTGACTGTCTTCTGCAAAAGGTCTAATTTATGGACTAACACTGCACTGCTCATGCCAAAGTTGATGCATAGTTTCAAGAGTTCTCACTCTGGCCTGCGTGGCCGAGTGAGGAATACAGAGCGCTGTACCGGCCGATAAAAGAGCCGAGGTTCAAGGAAGGTGAAATTGGGCCCCCTGCTGAAGAAGCGGCAATTCGGAGGTCGGCACATTCATTCTTCATGAACCAATAAGCGCTGCTAGTTATGGATGCGCTTTTCAGTCCTTTGCTGACAGTTGCTGTGTATGGTTTAGAGGCAACCCGCCGCGTCATCCTGAATATATCCATATTGTCGACCATTCAAGCCCTGCTCGCAACGTCATATACCGAAGTGAGCAGGAATCTGACCATGGATGACGCCAGCTTTTCAGCAGGTAAGGCCACCGGCGCACACGGGTTCGTCCTCCCGCCACGATGACTGACGAGCTGGAATTCCACACCACGCTTATAAGCTGACGAGGTACTGCCTGGATGTGAACTTCCTCCCTTCGCCGTCTCTGCCTTGAGCAAAATGACCATCCTTCTGTTCGTTCTGCTCTTGACCGTCGTGAACTCGTCAGCCACTGTGCAAAAGCCGCCCACAGCCACGGACACAGTCCACAACGTCACCTACATCGGCAACGCTTCGAATGGTGTCGAATCCTTTCAAGGAATCCGTTATGGCGCTGACACCTCGGGTGAGAATCGCTTTAAGCATCCTCGACCATTTACTTACCTCAAAAACTCCGTCGTCAATGCAACGACCGTCTCACCAGCGTGTCCGCAGAGGAGCACCGAGAGTCTACTCGGGGTGACGAGTGACAATGGGATCACGAGCGAGAGTGAGGATTGCTTACGACTGATGATCACGAGGCCGAAAGGGACCCCAAAGGATGCAGGCTTACCCGTCATGGTTTGGATTTATGGTGGTACGTCCTCCACCATGTTCAACACACCGAACCTTGAGACACTATTGGAACACTCATCAATGGTTGATTGTAGGAGGAGACGAGAATGGCAACATCAACGTACCGCTGTACGACCCGGCCCCCCTCGTATCTGGAGCAGTGGAAAAGGGATTGCCTGTCATATTCGCCTCGATGAACTATCGCGTGAATAGTACGTCTCTCAGGAGTTTCCTCGCGCACTCGGTTCTTCTAACTCTCCTTAGTTTTTGGGTTCGCCAACAACAAAGCCCTCCGAGAAGAAGGGTCGTTGAATTCCGGCCTATTCGACCAGCGACTAGCCCTCCAATGGATTCAGTCAAATATCCGCTACTTTGGAGGCGACGGGTCATCAATCACCATTTTCGGACAATCCGATGGCGGAACCAGCGTTGGTCTTCACATGACGGCGTATGGGGGCAAGGGCAAGGTGGCCTTCCACCGCGCAATCATGCAATCCGGATCTCCGGCCGCTGATCCAGGGGTGAGCGGCAACCTGACGGCAGTATCAACGTCCACGGTGGCTTCGCTCGTCGGATGTGAGAATGCTACAGACAGTCAATTGACCCTCTCCTGCCTCAGGAAGCTCCCCATGGAAGACCTCCTCCAGGGCGTCCTGGAGTACGAAAACCAAACGGCTGCTGATGGATTGGCGCAGGACATCTTCTTCCCCACCACCGACGACGACCTGATCCCCGGCCCGCCGTCGCAGCTGCTTAAGCAGGGTAAATTCCACAAAAACATCTCGGTGATCACCGGTTGGGCCGAAAACGACGGGTCCATCTTTTCCTCCCCCGAAGTCCGCAACGACAGCGCGGCCATCGTGTATTTGAGCATCCAGTATCCCCATCTGACACCAGCCACAGTTCAGGAACTCCTGCACCTTTACCCGGCCAGCGACTTCACCGCCCAAGCCAGGAACGCCGACAACCCGAACGGTACCGCATCCTTCTTCCAATCGGCCCAGATCTATCGTGACATCAACTTCGCCTGCCCTGCGCTGGACACCGCGTTCCGTGTCGCCGCCCACGGCGCCCCCGCTTACATTTATGCCTTGAACCAGACCGCACTGACGTTGCTTCTGGACTTCGCGGGTGTGGCCTACTATGGAGTCATTCACGTGTCAGACATCCCCTACGTGTTCGACAACACCGCTTCGGTCCTGGGGTCTGCGAATGACGCGGCATTAGCATCTCGGATGAGCGGGAGTTGGGTCAGCTTTGCACGGACTGGAGAGCCCACCACGAGCACCGGCCGTGGGAATGCCACGGGAAATGAGACGCTGAATGATTGGCCTTACGCATTTGGCGGCCAGCAGCACTTGCTGAACTTGGCAGCAAAAAATGGGACCGTGATGCCTTCCAGTGCTGTCGTGAGGGTCATTGGTGGGCCATCCGGCGGAATCAAAACTTATGGTACCAGTGGACCAGAGCAGCTGATCAAAAGGTGCTCTTTCATCAACTCGGCCGGCTTTTATGCGCAGATACAGACGTAAAATGGCCATCGGCCGGGCACTAATTGGTAGGTCTTTTCTCATTATATGATAATTCTCGTTTATGACGGAACGTCAAACGTGTGTTGCCCACCTGATGAGAACTTCTGGGAAGCCAACTGCCTACAGCCACTGCACTGGATAATCAATGACCAGTTTAGATTACTTTATATACACAATTGAGGAGCGAGATAGGCTGAAACACTGTTCCCTGGGCAACCAGTTGACCTGAAACATAGAGTCTCATGTTCCTTGTGGAGGCTGACACGTATCTAGGGAGTAAGATGGCAGGAGACACTAACCTCGAGCAAGTAATCGAAAACATGGCTGACTCGTACCTGCACCATACATTATTCCACCTCCCTGACAGTCAGAACATCGTCAGCATCTACCACCGTCCCTAAGCCGCTCCCATTTGTTGCTTGAATACGCAGATAGACCTAGGAGATGGTCTCAGACGTCAAAGCGGCGAGTAACTAAATACTTAGCGGCCATTCCTCTTTGGGCAGGCGGTCGTTGCCAATAACGGAAAACTCCGAGCCCAAACTTTTTCAGCAGAAGCGTACTTTGCACCACTTGAGGGCACGAGGATTTGGCAAAGATGCTCCGGCGGCGGTAAGAGATCCAAGGCGGATTGAACCACTTGCTTGCGATGCAAATGGACATCCATCGCTGTCGCTTCGTTCCTTACACCCCCCAGTCGATAAATGCTCTGGCCTTCTCGCACACCTCCAGACCCACGCTTCCAGCGCCGTCCGAACTTCGTCTTGCACTGGGTCGAGCTAATGGCGATATTGAGATCTGGAACCCTCAAAACGGAGCATGGGTCCAAGAAACTGTGTTCAGAGGCAGCAAAGGCAGAACAATCGAGCAGTTGGCTTGGACGCAGGACATCGCAGTCGAGCATGATGAAGATGGTACCAAACGCGTCGCCCACGGACCTCTCCGTCTCTTCAGCACTGGAGGCTCAACTTCCATCACCGAATGGGACCTGGGTGCCGGAAGGCCCAAAAAACATGCAGAGGGCAATTTCGGAGACATTTGGTGTTTTGCCGTCCAGCCACAAATCGAAGACCAACCAGAGAAAAACAAGGTCGAGAGTGGCACCGGCTCACAGCTCATCGCGGCTGGATGCTCTGATGGCACCATCATCCTCTTTACCACGGCGGACGACGACTTGCGATACTTGCGATCGGTGGTGGCACCACCAGTGAAGAAGCCCAAAGTGCTGAGCATCACCTGGCGGGACCGGAGGACGGTGGTGGCCGGATACGAGGACAGTACAATACGGGTGGTCGACGTGTTGAACCGGACCATCCTGCGAAATATGAGTCTGGGAAAGCCCGCGGACGGCCATAACTCGGTCGTGTGGACAGTCCGATGCCTCCCAGACGGTACTATCCTCTCGGGCGACTCGTCAGGAGAGCTGAAGATATGGGACGCGAAGAATTTGTCATTGGTCCAGCGACTCCAGACACATCAGGCCGACGTTCTGGACATCGCGGCCAGCGCCACCGGCGACATGATCTACACCTTTGGAGTTGACCGACGGGCGGTCGGCTACAAGCCAGTTGGCACCCCGGGCGGGGGCCGGACGCAAAGGTGGGCGCAAGTCATGCATCGACGATTCCACGAGCACGATGTCAAGTGCGCCACAAGCTTTGAAAGCAAGGAGATGAGTGTGCTGGTCTCAGGAGGCATGGATACGCGACCCATCGTGGCACCGCTGCGGCGCTGGCAGAGCGAGTATCACCGCACCCTCTCGCATCTCCCACAGAGACCACCACTGTCGTCGTCGAAAACATCGCGACTGTTCATCTCCTGGTGGGAGCGTGAGATCGTCATTTATCACATGCCAAAGCGCAGCCATGTTGGAGATCTGACATCGGGTGCGGATGCTGAGGCCCAATTTGCATATGAGACGCTTGCTCGATTGGAACTGAAGGGAGACGAGAGCATTCAATCCGCTCAGATCTCGGGCGATGGCCAGCTGATCGTGGCTGCCACCACCGCCTGCGTCAAACTGTTTCAGCTGCGCAAAGTCAGGGTCGGCGGCAAGCCTTCTATTCGGACGCGCCAGATTGAATTACCGGCATCATTGCATCGCTTCGGTGCCAGACATGCGGGCTTCTCCCCCGATGGCCGGTGGCTTTATGCCGTTCGAATCGACAATACCATTGTCCTTGCCCGGATCATTCCATCTCATGATACCAAAGAGAGGCCTCTTGTTTATGACAAGGTGGTCAAGTTGACTCGCCCGGCACGAACGGGGGATGAACTTGGCCACTATCGCGAAACCATTCACTGCGTCGCCTTGAACTCCGACAGTCGTGTGCTGGCAGTGGGCGACCTCTCCGGCACTATCGACGTCTGGCGACTGGAGGAGCACCAGGATGCAGCCGTGGCGGTGGAGGATTCCGATGATTCTGACCAGTCTGACGCGTCTGACGATTCTTCAGACGCATCCTCAGACTCTTCAGATGACGACGACCCCATGGTTATTATTCACGGGCAGAAATGGATTCGAAATCCCGCGGGCCCAAGGCTTCCACAGTTGGATGCCGCCATTCTGTCGTTAAGTTTTCGGCCTACGCACTTGATCTCAAATGCCCCCTTGACGAATGGCAACATTGGATTGCAGGCCACAAGGCACGACCTGCAACCTGTCTCGCACAAGGTACCATCAAACGACGTCAGGCTGATGGCGATTACCGCCACCCATAACCTGGTCGAGTTCGATGTGCCCACCGGCCGGTTGAGCGATTGGTCCCGGCGTAATCCTGCCAGCCATCTTCCGCAGGACTTTACCAAAATCAAAGACAGAATGATGGATTGTTTCTGGGACTGCTCCGATCCGAGAGGAGATCGTCTCTGGATGTACGGCCCCACGTGGTTGTACATGTTGGATTTGTCAAGAGACCTTGAAAATTCGGCAGGAGAACGGGTGGGAAGGTTAGGAAAGTACGCCGTGATGGCACCGCTGGAGAATGGACAGAGCAAAAGGCCAAAATCGCTCGAACCCGAAAAGACGCATAGCCGGAAGAGAAAGCGGAACACGGGCGCCGGGGACCAGATCCGGGAGCAGGAAAGGTACAGCGGCATCGGAAGCCAAATCAAGAAGTTCAGCACGGGCTTGAATGGGGATGGCGAGATGATCGACGTCGACGATGCCGTTCCCGCCGGTAGCGACGAAGGGGAAGAGAATGAAGACATCTTGGCCGTCATGAGGCGGAATGCAGGGCGCGAGCCAGAGGTTGACATTCTCAATAAAAGACCGCAGGAAAATCCCCTTGAGCAGCACGACAGTGACGACAGTGGGGGAATGGTGAAGCTGGAGGAACAACCCAGGCTTGCCGAGTGGCATACGTTTCAGTATCGATCCATATTGGGCATCGCAGTGATTGGTGACAGGGAGAGGAGTGATCATGACAGGAATGGGTATGTAGGAGAGGTGGTAGATGGAGAGACAATGGCCGAGGCAGATGACTATGGGTGGAATAACCTCGAAGTCGCCATTGTGGAGAGACCGCTGCACGATGTGGAGCAGGTCCCGAGATTTGATGGCGGGCAGGACTGGGGGAGCTGAGGAGGTCGACTGTCCAGTACACTAATTTATATCAGCACGATGATGACATCTAGATATGACAGCCAGAGTGTACCTTCGAGTCTGTACTTGCTGAGTTTGTTAGAACGCACGCAAGCCTGTATACTTGTGTCGTTTACTGCCGGCATAAGGGAGGCAAGAGAATCAAAGAGAATAGACATGGTTTGTATTCCTAATGCGAGCAGATCATCGTGCTTCGATTATGGGCTGCCTTGCCAGCCATAATACGTCCTGTTGTGTACCAATGCAGCACGCTCAGCTCCAGACAAAGCAAAGGCAGGCATTCAGCCTGGGCCTCATAAATACGCCTCTTCACCCCCCCGTGTCCCATGGCGCTTCTCTTTGACGTCTCAATCCGCCGGCGGCCATCCCCCGCTGTATGAATTGTGAATATCAATATGAAGATGGTGTATCACGCGCCAAACCACTGCCCGATCCTAATTTCCTGAGTTGACCCCGTAAATGCCGAACCTGTGCCTGCGCCAAAACATGCTCATCAATCAAATGCCTCGTACAATGTCAAGTGGTATCATCCAAGTCAACGTAACGACATAAGCAGGGGTCGGAAGAAGAATGAAGGTGTATCCTTCGACTCGAGTCTTGCCGCCGAGTACCTGGAGATCGAAGCGCACCAACCACCAGGCACCAATAACCGGTGCACTGGCCGCCGGACCAGGATGCTGAGATCCGTTGAACGCTGTGACATCGGCTCCAGGCTGTTCGCGACGCCCGGCGGACGGTGGAGGATTGCGACGGTTTCGTCAGCAGGGTGAATATTACCGAGTGTGTTGACTGTCTGTGTGGGTTGACCACTGCACGGTCGCCTCGTCCTGTCTCTCCGCTGCGGTTTTGACCTCGCTCCCTGGCGCCGGGTGCAGAGCGCCGGGGATCGAATTGATCATGTCGTTGGCCAAAGAATGCGCCACGTAACTACGAAGCTCTTGTTCTTCGCGCTGGTCTTCTCTCATCAATCGGCGGCGCACTTCCTTGTCCACATTCTCGCGTCTGATCTTGCGGATCTCCTGGATGATCCACAGCAAGACCTCTTCGGGACACCGGGTGCGAGCGAGGCCGTGTTGGGCCGGCTTCCGGACATACCGTCGTGTCACATCAGTGGCGCCGTCGATGGAGAAAGCAATGCAATAGGCAATCTTGCGATCCCAGCCTGAATCCGAATTAGCTCGCCTGCGACGACACTGGGGGGGTGCATGTGCTTGCTCACCATCCGTGTAGATTCGGGGATTGTCCCACATCTCCTCGCAGGCGTCGACGTGAATCCAGCGTCGCTGATGCTCGCTGTAGACTTCGGTCCATACATGGTCTTCGCTGTTCCAGACCCATCGCACTCGGGCGCCGGCCGCACGACAGAGCATGCTGAAGCAATTGGCAAACTCTCCGGCTCTGCCCCTTCGGGTTTCGAGCAAGGTCCACACGTCCGAGTACCGAGGAAACCTCTCGAATGTGCGGCACCCCGAGTTGGTGCATTGATACAGCTCACAGCGGGTCGCCCCTCGCGCGATTTCGTCCGGTGTCGGCGGTGTCTGTCCTTGGGACACCGTGGCCCCGTTACATCTCGAGCACGGCGGATTGTTGACAAAGGCGAAGAACGATCGCTTGAACCATCTAACACAACCTCGTCAGTCGGAGGTGAGTCTGCGGGGCGCGACAGTGCTTACCTCAGAAGGGACCGAATGACACAATCTTGATAACCCCACTCCGGCTTCGTCTCGTCGCCCATCGACGCGGCAATGCCCTTCATGATGTTGTGCTCTTCCTCGGCCTGCGTGTATATCATGTCGATCGGCACATGTGTCAAAGCCTCGTCCAGGAGGCCAGGATTCTCGTAGTTGGTCGGAGTCATCGAGAGGGTCAGGAGCAGGTTCCGGAACTTGAGCGAGGCAGCATCTTGCGGCGGCGACGGCACAATCGGATGGCTTCGATATGATGTGTAGCTGGGTGGTTGAGCCTGCGCGGGTCCCGGAGTCTGATGTTGCGGTTGCGGTTGCGGTTGCGGTTGCGGTTGCGGTTGCGGTGGTTGTCGTGTCGGCGGCGGAGACAATGGCGGCAGCGGCGACGGCTGTGATGACGACGTCCGGCCAGCGAGCCTGGGTGAGGAGGATCGGGGTGTGCGAGCTTGCTCTTCTAATTCATTCAGCCTCCTCGTTCGCAGCAGCTGTTCGAATTGCTTCGACAGGTCTGCCGCATTGAAGTCAAATTCGTCGTCCAGAAGGTGCGGCCTGGCGGCGCCGCCTCTGTTGTCCATGAGGGAGCGATTATGCTCTTTCGCACAGCAGCTCCAGAGGAGAGAGATGCGAAAGCAACCAGAAAGGAAAGAAGACGAGGACCGCCCGGGCTGAGCCTGCAAGTCTTTGAACGGTGGTGAGTGGCTATTGAGGATGCGGTGATTGGCGCAGTCCTGTGCACAGCCGAGTCAAGATGCCTTCGCCACAATCCGGCCGCAGTCGAGTGAGAAAAATGCCCATCCACAGCAGACGGCGGAGTCAGAGAGTAACAATGTCCAAAGACCGTGGTGCTCAGTAGTTAAAAAGAGTCCAAGTTGCTGAATGACCGTCGATGAGTGCGTGGACGGGATTGCGTGAGCTGGTCGAGATGGCGTGCCGGTGTGGGCGTGGCCAACGAGCGCAGGCGACCAGGCAGGATGCCCACCAGACAGCGCCAGAGCCAGATCGGGCGAGAGAGAGGAGGAGGAGGGAGAGGGTGACGACGCCAGCAGCTGCAGCTGGGGCCCGCCGCGCGTCCTTCGACCGCCGCATGGCCACGCAACCTCCGCCCAATCGTCGTCGCCGATCTTATAGATCTGATGCCCTTTTACGAAACGCCCTGTCCTGCTCTCGGTGGCACTGTCTTTCTGTCTGCCCTCCCCCCCTGGACTGGTTTGTAGGGCATGGCCGCCGTCTGTTGCTTTTGCTCCTCGCCGGGTTCTGCAGGCAGACAATTCTTGGCGTCCACCTCGGGCGGCTCTTGGCAAAGCCCTCCGACAATGCTTGGCGGTGTAGCCAATTTACGTTTTCTGACTTGGCGCGACGCGTGTCTGGCTGCCACTCAAAAGGCCCTCGGAACTCCTCGTCAATTTACATTTGCATGACTCTTTGCAGGTAGTATCCCATCAAAATATGGAACGGTATAAGCCCGAGGCCTCGATATAAAGGTGCCGTTTTCCCCCAGCCGCCAGTCCCAAACCTGAACATGGTTCCCCTCCGCCGGCGGAGCCGGAATCACTCCTTCAGGCCCAAGGCCGTTGGTCGTTGGCCATGCTATAAAGTAAGCCAGGTTTCCCGCAGGGCCAGCTTATCATCAGCTTCTTTTTGGGCTACCCCAGTCAGTGCCCCACTGTGTGTCACGTCAACGCCAACGCCTACGCCTCTGCGGCGCGGTCCTGAACTTTGGCTCGAGGGCCTTGTGATCGGTGACGAAGGAGATGCTATCATTGAGCAGCTGACTCATATACACCTGCCTGGCCTCGTCAGTGGAAGATTGATTGAAGCGACATCAAAAACCCCATGGCCTAGAAGCGGTGCTTGCGCGGCTCTAGGAGTACCCCAGCGCCAAAGGGTCTTGCCTCCTACCATATCAGGCTACGTCTCTTGGCGCCGAGGGTCCGGTCCGGAGCACGTGCTGACATGCATTTTCCAGACCAGTTGCGGCTCACATGCCGCGGTGGACGAACTTTGGCAGGCGAATTGGAGTGGCGGTATTACGAGTGTCTGCTGGCGACGCTTGATGGCGACGCTTGTTGGCGACGCTTGTTGGCGACGCTGGCTGGCGACGACTCTGTTGCCCGAAAGACAAATACGAGTTCTGGAGGATTTTGCCCCTGGAAATAGCATTCTTATCAGTCTCGTTCTCCCCCGCTCATCGCACGGCTACCAAAACGTTGGCTCGTGGCAGGTCCTTGGAGAGGTTGAAACTAACTTTTCCGCAAATGACCTGCCAGAAATAAATGGTGGGCAACAGCATCTGGCCAGCTGTGCTGAAACTTTGGTGGTACTCTTTTCTTGCCCTAGTCATAGACTCTGGATTTGTCAAAAATGTTGCGTCACGTGATCTACATGTCTTGTCAGGTGCGATCCTCGACGGGATATTTGGGAGGTCGAGTCTGAGGAAGAAATCCCCCAGAGCCTGTGGGTATAAGGCGAGATATGTGACTAGGCTCTGTAAATTTCTGTGCCAGATCGAGTTCTACAATAACTTGATATAGGAATGAATCCTTGACATAAAATACACACTGCAATCTACAGAAAGTGGTATCTCAAGTCTGCACAAGTCTTTGGACATGGCGATATTGCAAGGTGAATTCCAGACCTTTTGGCTGATGGCGCCATTCAGAGAGTGACTCGTGAAAGCCGAGGACTGCCCAAAATCCTCTTCCATATGTCCATCCAGCGCTATGCTCAAACAAAGTCACTAGGCTAGCAGCATCTAATCGCCCATTAGCTTTCATCAAACCAGGTATTGATGGGCCCCAGAAACATCTTCCAGACATTCCCATTCGACGGCTCGGTGTCGACAATATCGCGCTTATACTCTTTCTTCAACTCGTCGTCTAGGTACTTGAGTTTCTTTAAACATTCACGGTCGTTCCCAAAGCTGATGAACTGGACTCCGACCTGCTTCTTGTCGTTGGGGATATTCAAGTCATCCAGCTTCTGAATCGTGTCCACAATCGGTCCCTTTCCGTCACAAGCCCATTGCCACACGGCATCTGTAAAGACGTAGAGAGTCATCGGTCGGAACGGGGCCGGCCGGATGTGGCGTATTCTGTCGAATCTCGTCCGTGGGACGGAATCATCTTGGAGATCTTGCAGGTACTTGTAAAGAATTCTTCCCAAAGGTATCGTGATGTCGGATTGCCCTTGCGGTGTTCTTCCCTCCAAATGCTTCAACAGTAATCTCGTATGTTTGGAATGGACCTTGTCCGAAGACATGGAGTAGTACAGGTCCAGCCCGTCCTCATCCGACGTTTTTACCATCCACGAGAGTATTTTGAAAAGATTCTTCACATCTTCCCAGTGTGGTCTCATTGATTCGGAGTCGTCGACCAGGAAGACCTGAAAGTATGATCAGTGACTATCGGGCGGATATGGGGGGAGTTGACTGACATGATCGCGTTGCTGGAGAAAATGTATATTCTCTCGATAAGGCAAGAAAGCATTCCTGTTCCTCCCCACCACCCACTGTTGTGCAGTGGGAACACTTAGTGTTGGTGCTGGAGGCTTCGGTTTTGGGGTTGATGAGGGAGTTTCTGCATTCATGGCCTGTTGGTCCGGTGTTTCTTGGGGGGGTTGCGGAACCGTAAATGCGGCTTTCTTGACAGATTGCCCTTTCTGCCCTTCAGGGGGGTCTTTTGTGAGTGTCAAAGCCTTCTGGCGACGATCTTGGTGAGATGAATGCACAAAGTCCTCTTTCACTGCGCCGATCTGCTCTAGGTTGGCAGTTGTCTTCCTGAGACCGGGCGCGATCCCAAGGTAATGTTCTCTCGGATCGAAACTCGGCTCTCCGTAATCGAGAGGTCGGCTAGGCAAAGTATTCATCGGTACTCCGCGGGGAGGGCGATGTGGAGGCGAAATGGTGTCAGGACCTGTCGTCCAATCGTGATCATCATCATGATCATCGTCATAATCCTCACCATCATCTCTTCCTTCATATTCTCCGTCTTGATCGTCTTCCACTTTATCCTCGAGATTTGGATGACCGAACCGAGGACGTCTTGCTACTGGGATCGAAGTGGTCCTTCGGAGCCCATTTCCTCTGGTCGAGGATGAAAACTGGCTGGGAGGGGTCGGTGGTGATTGACTCAAACGCGACACCCTTTCGAATCCGGTCCGGGTTCGCGGGGTCCTGACCTCGTTCCAGGTTGTGGATTGCCTCTCAAGACGGAAAGGTGGAGCATCTCCGTGTGAGGCTCGAAGAATGTTCTGAGACTTATTCCAAAGCCTTAATGCCGGGGATCGCATCTCCGGCTGCTCAAGCATCTCTTCGGTCACGAGCGTGAGAACTGATCCCGTGATAGAATCCATTCGGGGCAAGGCGTCTCTTGCTCGTTGGTGAGCTTCGTGAACAACTGGTGAAACCTTGTCACCGTCGTGAAAGCAACCCGGGTCTTTGATATGGGGTATTTGATCGGTGAAACCCCTTCGTTGGTCGCGGTATTTCTTGAGACCGCGCTTCAAGGAACACATCCAGACCGCGGCTTCGCTCAAGACACAGCCCAGGGACCAAATGTCAACGGATTGACGAACGAGCGGAGGGTCATCTTGGAGGAAATGACCACTTCGATGGCATTCTGGAGCCCCTGAAAGCAAGTCAGAAATGAATGAACAAAGAGGTCGTCGAGGGATTCACCATATTCTCGGGTGCCTCCGACATCTGGGCTCATCGGTTCTCCCCCCGCGAGCTTTCTGCTCCGCACATAATGGCTCAGCCCCATATCGGCCAGCAGAAATTGGCAGTCATATGGAGATTCACAAGACCGATTGACGACCAAGATGTTGCTGGGTTTGATGTCTTGGTGCCACCTAAAACCGCATGTTCAGTGTCAAAATCGAAAACCGGAAGTCGGAGATAAGCCTCACCCTTTGCGTCCTTCCCCATCACGGAAATTCATGTTATGTATTCGGTAGACCGCTGTAAACAACCCAAATAAGGCAGACCAAAACTGATGGATCTCAGCTCGCTCTCGAGGCGGTTCGAGATTGTCAAAGTAATCTTCCAACGTTCCCCCGTTGGCGTATTGCAACAGGACATTATATGTCTCCCCTTGCACAAAGCCCCCATAGAAGGTGATGGTGCCTGACTCTGGCGAACCCAATTGGCTGAGCTTTCGGAAAGTATTCACTTCGCTGTTGTAGTTGTGGTCGCCTTCGAAGTCCGAGTAAATCTTCAGCACATAGACGTGGTCAGACTCCACATTCATCTGAAGCGTTGTCAGCATCGCACATTTGTTCCTTCGTCCATGGACTCCTCAGACCTGGCATGGATCATGTGCGACCTCCAGGTGGTCGTACTCGGCGTGGATCTTGATTTTGTAGATGCTCGAACTGCCCCCATCTTTGAGATGCTCACTCTCGATGATGGGGAGAATCATTTTTGGCGATATCCTCTTGTCTGACAGGTTCCGCCCGAAAGTATAAGGGAAAAACTTCCATTGTGCGGCTTTGAAGTCTTCCCAGAAGTCATTTCTTTCGCTCGTCCGCGGCCAGTCGTGCGGTCGCGACTCGAGCGGAAACTTGTCATCGCGAAGGGTCTCATGCCGGACGAATTCTTCGATGTACGCCCCTCGGTCGATGGTGACCAACGTCGCGAAGACTCTCAGGTAGCCCTCGTCAACGACCGTGTCGGCCTCGAGAGGGTCATCCGAGTGGGGGAAAAGAGCTTCGATGAGCCACCGCAGTTTCCGTCGGTCATCGAAGTATTCCGTCAGCGCCGTGTAGGGGACAAATTTGGACTCTCTGTCTAGTTTGGAGCCTGAATAGCCTGCTGAGCAATGTTCCCCGATCCAACGTCGAAATTGCTGAACTCGCGGACTGTGGTTGGGATCAGGCTGAGGCGGCGTCATGGCCGCGACCGGTCGAGTGAGGAGGACTGGGTTGAGATCACGTGGGCTAATTGATGGAACTGTCGCCTTGCTGACTTGGTAACAGGTAGGGCGACATACACATGGAGTCGTGAATGGCTTGATAGAGGAAGGACTGCCCGCGAGAGCAGCCGGATGGCGAGAGGTCAGTCACACCGTCCATGACTGGCAAGCCTCACTTTGTTGGATCAGGCCTCGCTGGTCTTGGCTAGTGGCTACGCTTCCACTGATCCTTGATCGACCCAGGAGCGGAATCTGAGGCTGAACTGGTCCGTTGCTTTTTCGGATCGGGGCACAGCCCGGAGCGATCTCGTAGGGAGGTGAGTGGCCACATTCAAAAGCTTAGGCCAAGGTTCTGCCCCACCCTAGAGCTTCACTCTAGAGGGTTAAAGTTGATCAAGCATTGTCTTGCCCATTGTCTTGCCCAACCTGGTGCCCAACTGATCTCATCCTCGCACCAAAAGTAGGGCACCGGTACGTCATCGACTACCCCACTTTTACTCCAAATTCCGGATTCGAACTCGTCGGGCCAGGGTTACAGGCTGCTTCTCAAGGACCACTGTCGGCCATCGGAAACGGTGTGCCAGAGGTGAATTCGAGGCAGCTTTATACGCGAGCAGCTTGCATCGTCTTTCAGACTTACTACACAGGAGAAGATCTCGCTCTCTCTCTCGACTTCTGCCTGCGGCCGAGCAGCCGGTGGACGGCGAACCAGGCTCCAAATGTGAGCAGCATCAATGGCAGCGTCGCGGCTAAGAAGGTCTTGATCGCATCCACCGATACCACTCTCTGCTGTCGGCCATCTTGCATGGTCTGCCACTGGATGATGTCAGTGCTCATTAAAGTCTGTGGTTCCGGTTAACGATTGAGGTGAAGAGGGAATGGAACAAGTCTTACGGATATGAAGGTGCCCGGTAAAAAGAACAGCGTGACGAGGGTGATGATCCTCATCGATACCGCCTCTTGCTTCGTCTTTCGGGCGATGTCGTGCATGTCGACGGTCATCGACTCCATATGAGCGGCGGAGAGATGCGCCTTCTCGGCGAGCATCTTGCTGGCTTCCATACTGCGGTACTGCAGAATGCCATATAGCTGCCATGACATCAGTCTTCTCCCATGTGACCGCGGGGTGCCGAACTTACTAATGCCTTGCGGTCACTGAGGAGACGAATCAAGGTTTCCACTCGGGATTTCTGGATCTGCAGATCATTTACAATGTTTGAAACTCGTCTCGCAAACTGTGCCACCTCTCTTTGGCAGCTCTCTTTGAGGAGAATGGGGAAGTCTTCCAGCTGGAGGAGGGACTCATAATTCTGAATCAGGCTCTTCAAGACCTGGGTGTTCAGTTTCAACACCAGAAGCGTCGTATTGGCCTTTTCTTCAATATACTGGATCTCTTGGAGATCGGTAAACGAAAAGTGATCTGGCGGTGGCGGTCCCGCGTTTTTCTCTCCACGGCCGTTGGCGTTTGCGGTCTGGGTCACGGTGACCGTCAAGGTCCGGCGAGTAATCTCTTGTGTCGCATCTTCCATGAAATCGATGTACCATCTCCAGTTCTCGCCCGCCCAGGTCGAGGGAACCAGATGAGACGACAGCGTATAGGTGAAAGCGTGCTCCAGCGTCGCGAATCGATGATTCTGAATGGACTTGGGGTTGTTGGGGTCCAATTCAGTCATCATTCTCTTCTTCATCGACTCGCTTCCTTTCACCACAATCCAATTCGAGAGTCCACTTTCGACGTCAAAAGAATGATACACAGTTGTGCTTCGAATCGACCACGGCCAGTCTTTCTGCCGTCTCGCATTCTCAACAGATTGAAGGCTGTAGCACAGTTGCAGCGTCCGCCCCGATCGGCCAAGTTCTGGCACCCTGATATCCCTCTGAGATTCGCTGAGCCGAGGTTCAAAATGGAGTCCGCTGAAGTGGCAATCCTGGCCAAACACACGTTCACCGTAGCAGAAGAGTTGATCCAAGAATGATGGCATGACCTGATGGTACGTCAAAATGGCCGACATCATTTTCCGAGTGAGCAGTAATTTGGATCGGGAATCTGGGGCATGAATGAACATGTATCTGCATATCGGATCCCGACCAGCGGCGACGGTGGACACGCGAAGGGCTTTATCTAACTCGGCTGAGCTCTGAATTCGTTTGGTGGTGAAACCTGGACACCCGTCAGTGGATGGCCTACGGCTGGTGGGAGAGCGATACTGTTGAAAGAATCGTTATCACGAGTGGCGGCCTCCCAGAAGTCGAGCTCTGCTTCATCATCCTCCTCTTCAAAAAGGGCATCCTCTCGATCCCTGAGCTTCTCGATATATGATTCCAAGATATTTGCGAAATGCCTTTGGCGGATTAAGTTCCGCGGGTATTCTGTGGCCTTCTCGTACGCGGCGTACAACTCTTCCATGGATGAGAAAGCCCGATGTGTTGCCGCCTGGACTAGAAACCGAGGTTGGCAACAGTGGCGTTGGACACAAGAACAGTTGGAGTAGGTAGTGAGAGATGTTGGAGGTCAGGGCAGTTCATTCTACGTTGATATTAGAGCCTCGGAGTGGAGAGACTGCTCTGGCGGAGGGGTGAGGCTGTGCAACGCAGCGCCAGTCCGAACCCCGCCACCTCGCAACAATTAAGCCAAATCCGCAGCAAGAAGAAAGCAAGAGGCAGTATCCGCTTCGTGGACTTGTTAAAATCTCTCGTCGCCTTGTATGGTGATGCAGAGGACTCACGCCTCAATTGCCTCCTCTATATTTCAGCTTCCCAATGGCCTTCTTGTCAGCCTGGTCAGCCTGGTCAGCTCGTAAACCGCAAAAACCTCTATCAAGGGTTCACACCGACATCAGTTAATTCCCGAGGTACGTAGAATTCAAAAATCCCATGAATATGCTGTAGAAGGTTTAGTAGACGTCGTCACATTACAGTTAGCAGGGTGCACCTTGAGATGAAATTCTCGTTCGCCAAACGTCCGTTTAAGCCAATCATGCAACTTGTCCTTGTCAAGTCGATAGTCAGAGTACGTTTGATAGACCATGGTAATAGAAGACAATGGCATCAGCGTGTAAGTACAGGCAAGAGACAATACGGGCTGTGACAATAGCAATGAACAAGGCAGAACTGGCCCAGATTGTTTCGGAGGAACCGCTCAATTGGTTAGCACAGGCGCCAGTGCCAAGCATAAAGTCCAAGAACCGCCACGCCTAATAATTCGATCCGAGGTAGCAGCGGTGGTTGAGGCTGAGACGAAATTCCGCAATTATAGCCGAGCCTAGGTTCCAAATGGGAGCGAGGGACGTCCTTCAGCATCCCTTGAGCTCAAATTAAGCAGTGTATGTTTGATGGACCAAGAAATATAAATTTGGTTGATTATTCTAGCTCAGATGTTACCGATGGTGGTGTTGTGGGACGGAGGCCAAGGGCTCAGATGGTGAAGACACTCCTGTGTTCCCAGCAATGTTCAGGCTTGTGCCCTGACTGGAACTGCAAAAGAAAGCGACGGGTTCGTCAATCAGACCGAGGGTCGTCATTATATCACTCGACTCCTTGTGTCAGCATCCATAGTGCCATAGTGAGAATGTCTGCCTAAGGTAAGGGTAACAAGGCTGAAGCCAAGAAGCAGCGCTAGCGTCGCGTATATGTGGCCCCGCCTGGACATCCTCTTCTTGTTCTCTAGAGATTAGTTTGGTTAATTCAATCCGTCACCCTGCCTATAAACATAGCTGTCGCCTTAGCGGACAGGAAGCCTCACACTACGAACATGGCCGCTGGTTTTCATTTGCCTCTACCAACCATAATGGAAAGCGGGCCTTTGATGCCTCTTTTGACCAGTCGACAAGTCTGCCATATTGTCCGAGTTCTCTTCAGCCTGTACTTTCATTTTAGCGAGCCAGTCTTCGGCATTTAGCTCCTTACTACCCGATCAGGCTCGGGCAGATTAACAAATCGAAAAATGCACCGACGACAGAGACGACCCGAGAGGGGAACGACTACCGAGGTTATCGTTCTGGGATGTGATTTAGACCATCTCGGCTCTACAATGGTGAGAAGCAGCCAAAGTCCTCCAGCAATAAGCCTTGCTTGGGCATACAGCCTGTGTATACTTATCAGAGGCAGACTCACATGTGACTGACTATGTCTAAAAGTAAATATCTTGATGTTATTATCAGAGGAGATATTCGCCGGGGCAAACCAATAACTCCTTGAAACGTTGAGCTCGAGGTTGCCATTATTTGCATGTCGAGTAACAGTTTCACTACCGAGTGCCTACCGCTCTTTGTGAGCTGAGAAGTCTTCGTGCAGTGGCAAGCCATGATAATGCGATCGAATCACCCTGTCATCAATCCCGATGTATATGCTGGCAACTAATCCAGGAATCCTGCCGGTAGTTCCGGTCCCCAAATTGCAAGAGAGTCTGCACCCGCCGGTCCAAACCCGATCGGAGTCTTGTCATTAACCATGTCGCCATCCGCATAGTGCTGTTGCCATCGATTAGCACACAATTTGGATTACCTCGATGAGATGAGTTTGTTCAGAGTTTCTCTCACCTCAACCATGAACCCTGTCGGATCCCACCAGTAGTCGAAGATCTGAGAGCCCAGAATATGTCGTCCCACCCCCCAGGCCGACTTGTACCGTTTCTTTGCGAGCCATCTGTGATCGAATAATTAGAGTGGGCCGTTCCTGAATGTTTTGCTCAGGCGCATCGATTCAAAAATGCATAAGAACGACTCACTTATGGCCCAGCAACTGCGTATCGAAATCGTGGACCTCAAACGAAGAGTGATGGACATGACTTGTCGAGTTGAGGCTCATAAAGAACGAATGATGGTCCACGTATTTCTCACCCAGGTCGATATGTGCGAAGAAGCCGACTTCCTTCCTTCCGTTTGCTTCGTTGGCAGAGGGCACGTACATGAAGTCAGATGGGACCAGGTTGAAATTGCGGGTGTAAAACTGAATTTGTTTTTGGAGGTCTTGCACGCACAAACCGTAGTGTCCAAGCTGGTACCGGTTAGCAATGGTATGGCATCAAGAAATAAACGACTTGTACTTTGTACACAGCAGCTGGTCCATCCTGGAATCTCTGGAATGCACCCTCACGAGCTTTGGCGCTCTCGACATTGTATATCAACTTCTCAGGAAGGTTTCCTGTCTCGACCGGTTCCTGGCCGTACACTAAATGGACTGGAAAACCTTCTGGATCGATGATCGTGACTCGATAACCGCCGCTGGGGGCATCTTTCATTTCTTCGATGCTGCTTGCTCCGGGCAGCTTCGTGGCCCTTCAGACACACCGCAACACGTTAAGAACGCAACAGATTGGGGCGAGAGAGTCTGCGTACTTCTCAAGATCAGCGTAACTCTGTACCACCCAGGCCCCCCCCAGAAACTTCTTCTCGGGGCCCTTCTCAGCGACATAGACGTATGGTTCGGCGCTGGATCCTCGCCACCACATGTGCTCGTCGCTTTGCTTGACGATCTGCATTCCGAAGTCGACCAGGAATTTTGAGATATTGGTGAAATCGGGATGCATATATCGCATGTGGCTGAGCCTTAGCAACTTGATTGTTTTGCAGTTGTTGATGTTCTCCCGCTTGTGCCAGTCAGCTATCGTCATCGAGTCCCAACCGATCATTTCCATGGCATCAGTAGCCTGGATAGAATGGCCCTTGTTACCCGTGGCCTGGACATCACCATTCGACGCCTGAGATTTTGCCAAAGGTACAGATGTGTCCTGCACTTTAGAATGCGCCATCGCATTTGCCTTGGAGTTGGTCTGCCTGATCTGTGTCGCTCTAGATGCTTGTAGAGTCAGATGCAAAGTGGCATTAATGGTCTTCACTATTACGGGGCCATGAACACCAAGGTAATGCCTTACCCTTCACCACCGCCAGTCGGATAGTTCAGCGCTGTACAGGTCGTGCGGATGCCTACCGAGCCCTCAATTAGACCGTCGCAGACAAGTGCAGGACAAGAAATTCGCCGTGATACAACCGCTTCCCTTCTGCGACACACGTTGAATCCTAGACGTGAGGAAACCCAACCTCGTTGAACGTCTTACGGCGAAAGCAAGTCGGACTGGCATAGATGTCTGAGGGAGGAGGTTCGACCGAGACGCGGGGGGTCTTGCCGTCAGGATCGCGGTCGCTAACCATATCAAAACGAAATCCACCGAAAACTGAATTGACAGTAGTTGCCCAAATGAAAAATGCGCCGAGCGAAATCATTATCCATTGTCGATGACAGGGGTCCTGCTGCGTTTGTATACGTCCAGAGGTGTACAGCTGAGCGAGTTTCCACGACGAGAGCATTTGGCTGCGGTATTTTTCCAGTCTGAAGGATTCATCTGCTCGAATTTTGCTTCACCATGCCTTCGTGGACACACCTCATTCGCTTTATCGCCTGCGAGGACCACCAACCTCATCTAGGACAGTTGGTTGACACCAGAGCCGACGTCGGATTGGAATCATTGAAGACAGAGAGAAATATCAAGGCCTACCTGATTCGAGGAACCATCTTTGATGGGCAGGTGACTCAAATAATCTTGACGGTCAAAGATGTGAGATTGGGCCCGCTGCTGTAGAGAGTCAATTAACTGGATGATACAAACGGCAGCTCTTATGCCCTCTTGAACGAGATCAATGCAATTATATTCGATGCCTTGGTCTGAATTATAAGGATCACGCAATGGGAGGTGCAATTGGATTGCAAGTCAGACGCCGGCCACTGACTCACCATCTAGGAAGCCAACTTGGCACTTCCCAAAGCTCCAATCCTCTTCACCAAGCCACGATCTGCCTTAATTGGACCCTACCCAGCAGCCATCAACATCGCCAAATGCGCGCAAGATGGCACCAGCGACTACGAGGCTGAGCTGTGTCTGGTGATTGGGAAAACAGGTCGTGACATTCCAGAAGACGATGCTTTAGATTATGTATTGGGCTACACAGCATCAAACGATGTCTCCGCAAGAACGCTGCAGATGATCACACCGCAGTGGAGTATGTCGAAGGGACTGGATAGTAGCTGCCCGATCGGTAAGTGGCTGTGGGGGCCTATGGCCGATATATACTGAAGAACTCACAGGTCCGGTCCTGGTTGCCCCTTCCGTGATCGAAGATCCTCAAAGTCTCAATATCAGTGCTCTTTACAACGGTGCGGTGGTGCAAGACGGCCATACAAGGTATTTCGAATCAGACGAAAGTCGTCGGCACACACTATAGTATTGACCAGCTTGGTAGCAACATGATCTTCAACATCCGCAAACAAATCTCGTATCTGTCACAAGGGACAACGCTAGAAGCAGGGTCACTTTTGTTGACCGGCACGCCAGCAGGGATTGGTTATTTCCGGGATCCGCGTGTCGTCCTCAAGGACGGTGATGATATTCGCGTTTACGTCGAGAAGATCGGGACATTGGTCAACAGGGTTAGATACGAATAGAAAGGCAGTGTCTCTTCACCACCGGTAACACGTGGGTGTCAGCAATCCCTATCCACATCATTCTCTCTAGCCATCTAGTTTCGAGGTCAGTAGTGGGATCCAACAACGCCTCTGGCTGGTGACTCGGCGCTTTCAAGCATGAATATTTTGCAATTCTTCTCCTCCGAACATGGCATATAATCCAAGATACTGGCAAGCTGACTCTGCAAGAAGCAGTTTTAAATACAACCCCTCATGTGCTACTATGCACGATATCGTCCTAACACTCTTGCTGGACGATAATTCACAGCCTGAACAACGTCATTCAGACTGTCATGACGACAATCCGCGACAGTCGTGGGACAGGAGTAGTGCGTTTCAGGAGGAGGGGTATGAGTCCAAACCCTTCCATATACTCATCGCCCTTGCCCCTGGGTGCTGGAGGAGGCAACCTCACCCTGCCTGATCGCGCACCGCTTGCCTCAATTAGCCGACACAGATATTACTTAAATAAGCAAGTTCTTAAGCATATAGACAGCCTAGTATATCATTCCTCGATTGTACAAGTGGACGGAGGTTGCAGAACCACAGGCGATCATCCTGCCTACGTAAAACCAATGCTCCTCTTCACCTCAACCACGTCTACGCGTTTGGTATACGATACCATATTCAACGCTGAGAACAGGTTCTGGAGATTTTCTGGCCCATGACTAGTCTGACCATTTGGCAAGCGCTTCTCCACCTGTATAAACACGAAGCCAGGGCAATAAAGTATGGAGCCGCCAAGAGTTTATATCCGTCACAGGTGCACTCGTCGGGTGAGCCTATACAAAAGCTCAAAGGGTTTCCAGGCTGTTTAGCAAAATGGACTACCACGACAACCCCGCTCTCCACCTTCTAGGACAGTGCCTTGAAATCCGTTGCATGGGATCAGGCCGGCTAGTAAGCCACATGGTGCACGGCGGTTATCACGTGCTCAGAATACAAGTTGTACTGGGACTAGCCAATAGTAGAGACACGTTCTAGACCCTCGGGCGAATTCCTGTTCTGTGCCGGTCTAGAGATCGCCCGACCCGAATGGGCCTAGCGAAACCCAGGAAAGAGGATGATGGTTGCAATTATCCGATTGGGAGATGACAAGATGCGGTAGAGTTCTTACTACAATGGGGATGAGCTGGAGCATTGAGAATACGATGGAAAGACCCAAGTCCGCTCTCGGCCGTCAGACTTTGAAGATGAAGACGACGCCGCCCTTCAAACCAGATGGGTTTGTCCGAAGTCTCGGCCGTCTCGGATCCGACGAGGAACGTTGCATATGTGGGAATAAGCGAGGATTACTCCTGCGTAAGTCATGCGTCACGCTGCCACATTCAGACTACACCGGCTGAGCAAATCACGAATAATTATGCTCTAACACCGGCATGGCGTCAATAACTGTTTTGCTCTTTGATGAGATTTCCCTCTAGATGTCACGAGAGGGACAGATCACAGCCTGCACGTGATCGCTGTGTGACAGACACAGAGCTGGCGCGCGACAGGTACAAATTCCTCCTGGACAGTAGTAGTGTTAGAGAGGCATCCATCCATTAATAAGCAACCCATTCCAGCGAGTTCATCGCACCAGAACGTAACTGCAGGATTTCTCCGCTCGCGTCCCAGAAAAGGCCAGTAGAAATTGATGCCCGAATTGTGGCGTCGCCATTTTTCTGGTCACTGGTGCGATCGCTGGAGCATTGTGCCAGTAGTCCTGCGACAACGAAACCTGGTTCTAAAATATCGAAAACAAGGCGCTTCCCAGAGCTCGACCATCTGTCCAGCAAACAGGAGGGAATCAGGAATCGATGAGTATTGTCAACCCGCAAGGTCAAGGACAACGTCCAGCCGACAGAATACGAGAGGCACAGGCCGTGAAAGTGATCCAGAGGATTCCTTTGACACCCCACCCTTTTCTGGGGTGGCTGACTGCGCCGGGATTGGCTCGATTAGCGGCCATCAATGACCTGCCCGGGGGAGACTAACTTAGTGTCACTACCCATGGGGTTGCCGGCCCTTATTCAGTCCCAGAATTCAGAGGTTCCCCAGAATGCGGGGTCGGAGCACCGAGCTTTCAGGCAAGTAGTTATGTGACCGTTATCACCCATCCTGGTCAAGTTTCTCCCTGCTTTCCTTCCACCACCCAAGGCATGCCATAAGTCAGGAGTAATACAAACGTCGGACGACTAGGCTTTCGGAATGTCCGCGGCAGAGAAACGACCAATGCTGGGTCAGCTCGCCGAACCACCCCGATCAGAGTATGCATGTGGGCTTTGCAAGAGGTATGTCTCTAGCTTGAGGCGTGATCAATACAGTCACGTTCCATTCCCATCACTGCATAATGTTCTTCACATTGCCCATTACATGTCGATGACTTTACTAGTTGAGTTGAACTTTTCAAGGTCCTGCATATTATCTTTTGTCATTGTAGAAAAGGAAGGGTGAACGTCGTGGCGGTGTGTTTTGTCATCTCTTATGGGCATCCACGTATTGGACTACGCAGGGTCAAGGCACGAAGGCTGATTGGTACTTAGGCGAAAGATTAAATGGTGAGCATCCTCTAAATTGCGGATGACGGAGGAAAGCAAATGGTGGATATGGTGACAGCAGAGCAAACTGATTGAGGGTGTACACTCTAGTGACCGGTCCCTGCCCATTTGCTCAATCTGCCAGAAGACTCGGCAGAAATGCGAGTATCCACTGGAAGCCGCGAAACCAGGACCGAAGATCGGTGAACTGCAGACATCTTTGGGTGTTTTTGGGGGCCTTACTAATCTAATTTGAACGGTAGGAACAACTCGTCGTAAGAGAGCAAAATCTCGCTCGTCTGACCGGCAAACGGGCCGCAACACGGCCCCTGGAGGACGTGATGTCGCCAATCGGCGGGCGAGCACAGATCTTGATGTTGATGTCAACATGGACGTCGCTGATGGGGACACGGCGACAAATTCGACGGGAATCGTTGCGCCGCAAAACTTACCGCTCACTCCTGTTAGCCCGACGCTGGATGTGCGTACACTGGCCTATATCGTGCATCCATCGCACGATGTGGCCGCGATCCCCACGCCGGATGATGGCCTATTTGAAGATGTGGATCTAACCGAAGAAGCTGGTACCAGCTTTGGCATACGAAATCCGATTGCGCATGCGTGCTCTGTGCTCGGAATCTCCACGGAAGAGTTGCAGAAATGGTATGTGCTCACGGTTCCGTCTACGGTGGAGATTAGCTCGTCATCTGCGTCTCCGATGTCCCCTGAAATCGGTGGGGTTACCTGGGCTGACGGGACTGATTTTGACAGGATCAACTTGTATTTTGACCATATGACCGCTTTCTCGTTGTTCCATCGACCATCGTTCCAGACGAAACTGCAAAACATCACAACGACGACACAGCTGGTGGCTTTCCTCGCGTCCATGTTCTCATTTTCGGCACGATTCAGATCTGGTCTTGTTCGAGACTCTTCTGACCCGGATCAAGACCACTTCGACGACGATTTCCGTGAAGGATTGTCGCACTCGCCACAGCATTTCGAAAATCTCTCTCAACAATACGTGGATGAAGCATTGAGGGAATGCTCCGACAAAAGTCCGCCGCTGTGCCTCTTACAAGCCCTCATCCTCCTCACATTCCAGCAGCTCATTAAGGGCGTCTGTGGTTCCGCGTGGAGGCGTCTGGGAGTGTGCATCCGCGCTGCATATGAGTTAGATCTCCATCACGTCGACCGGGACAACGTTCCTCAGCAGCAGGACTCGATTATTTGGAGCGAAACAGAGGAGCGTCGTCGTGCATGGTGGGCCATCTGGGAAATGGATGTTTTTTCCAGTACGATCAAACGCTGCCCGTGTGGGATAGACTGGACGGACAACGACACACGACTCCCTGTATCTGACGAACACTGGTTTCAACGAGAGTTTCGTCCGAGCTGCTTCCTGGAAATCAAGCCAATGGATCGGGTAAAAGCGCTGCAGCAGTGTGGGACCCAAAGCACAAAAGCATGGCTCATCGTCTTGACCTCTTTAATGCGCGATGGCCATGTCATCTCCAAGTTCAGGAGCTCCCGACCTGGCAGTGGTCGTCACGGCTTGTCGCGCCTCTCCACCCAAGACGTCACACATGATACCGCGGAGAATGTGGCCATCCTGGCCAACGCCCTGCATTGCTTTAACATGGCTCTCCCAGCATCTCTCCGCTATCGCGATGAGTACCTCAGCTTCTCATCCCGCGATCCAGATTTGGCCACGGCGACGAGGCAGTTGCATAGTGCTAAATACACCATTTATGTGAACACGCAACTCGCCCGCATCATGATCCATCACCATGACGCCTATCTGGGCGCCCAACAAGACCTGCGCCTCACAGGAGCCATCAACCTCGACCAGCAACACCATTCTGGTGTTCACGATTCAGACTCCCTGAGCCTGCACCTGGGTCCCCAGCGCAAGGGCCTTCAGCAGTATATCGAAGCCGCCGACGAGCTGCTGCACATTGTCTCGCGGAGTTCCAAAGAACACGTACGGTATGTGAATCCATTCCTCGCCAGTACAATCTGGTATGGCGCGGCGGTGCACCTCAGTTGGAAAGTGCTGGCACCGCCGCGTACGAACCACGATTTCATCGCCTCGAAATTTGAGGTGATGCGAATGAGCTTCGACGAGTCCACGGCGTTTTGGAATTTGCCAAAAGCGCTACAGGAGAACCTGAGGTCAATGGAGGAAAAACTGAGAATCTTCACTGCACCAAAGAAGTACCAGGGCGCGGGTGACAGGAGGGGAGGAGGAAGAGGAGGAGGAGGAGGAGGAGGAGGACTGAACCAGGGAGGCAGTATGGTGAAGCGCACAACGAATCTTCAAAGCGGACTCTGGGGAACAGGCCCGGCCGGTACGACCTCTTCTGCGCCAGAAATTCTTGCCGCGAATACCATGAGAACATCGACAGATGGTAAGGTGGTCAGGGGGACTACGATACAACATCCATCCTTTCCCGATAACAGCAGAAGCGAGTCTGACCTTAATTCCGGTGTCTCTGACAACCCTGGAAGGTTCGTATTCGATGGATCCTGGCCAGCATGTGAAAGCTTGGGTGGCCAGGGCGAGGAGCGCTCGCAGCAGGAGGGTCAACTGGCCTCAAGGGAAGTTTGGGATGACCTGGGGCTAGATCTTGATTTTGCTACGAACCCTGATGTTTTGTTTCAAGGGTTGATGACTTATCAATGAAAGAAGGTGGGATGGAGGTGTGCTGAAAGATTGCAGAACAGGTGGATGAACAGTACATGGAAATTTAATCTGGATGCAAGTTTGAAGCGCCATTGAAGGATACCAGATCAGCTGCATTTTCTTTGTGTATAATGGATGTAATGCCTCAATTCCCGGGACTCTCTATGCCACCAACAATGCCAGATCTGATTCCTCGACCCTAGAGTTCTCCACGAATAACCTACTCGTTCATTGATCGACGGACACATACTTGTATGCGACGAATGCAGCGGCGCCAGTAGCAACTGCCAGGCCGCACAGCATCATGGAGCTGCTCACTCCTCGCTTTCGGCTCGTCCTTCTCATCGACTGGGGGGAGGTCACTGTGGTCTCCGACTGAGACGAGTTACCAGTCAGCCACGTGTTTCCAAAGCGAAAAATGATACAGATACCCACCGCCATATCCAAAACTCCTATCAGTAATTCGGCGAGCTGGTCCTTAGCCTCTTTGGAGTGCCCAACTTCGTGGAATGCCTCCGTTGCGTCCTGGCCGGCCACTCGTAGAATAACGTCCTCGCCGCCGCTGGCATTCAACCGAATTAGTCCTCACATGTCAAGGTTCGGATAGCGATGTTATAGAGTCAGATTCAAATGGGCGACACTTACGGATGCTCATCAATAAAGGGCGTGACGTCGTAAACCTTGTTCTCGGATATAATATACAAATCCTTCTTCGATCGGTGCTGGGCTACCTCAGCTAGAGTAAAACTTCTGTCCTTAATCATTACTGGACGTGGCTTCCTTTACAATGTTGTCTGAATCCAAAGGGAGGAGTGCTACGTGAAACAACGCCATCTGCTTCCACGTGCATTTGAGGAATATCTCTGCACGATCACGTGTGATGTCCACCCGTGGAACCCAAAGCGAAGTCCATTTTTGACCTGGAACCGACGGGTGGGTCCACTCACACTGAGTATGCGCCTTTCGGTGAATCGAAGGTTAGAGTGGGGATATTTCGTATCGTAGCTGACAGGTCCGCAAAGGCGTCCGAGCAATCGGCAGAATGGCAGGATACCCCGAGCCCACACTCGGATCCGACACTCAGGATATCAGTATATTTTCCAGGTCATTGAAAAGTTATTCGCTACAGAGATAGTGTCCTACGCTGCAGCATCCACAGGGTTGTGTACGAGACAATTCGCAGGATCTTGACCTTCGGTCCAATTGCGATCCGACAGCTTGGGGTCAATTCCATGCTAAACGATCCACCTTCCCCACAGGGGTTCCGTCAGGCCGAGGTTATGTGCCCCCACTCTGGCCTTCGGTCGGATTCTAATTCGCCAGTCCACCACTACAGGACGGTCAATTTGGACATGTACGCACGTGACTCGGGCCGTTACCCCTTTTCCCCAGATCCTGGGAGCCGTTCAAGACAAAATTTCCATGTCATGTGGCTTAAGTAATACCTAGCTTTGTAAGTGTGACACAGCAGGTATTCGTATTGCAGATCAGATCAGGCAATTCAAAGAAATGACAAGAACGATTTGAGCATTTTACAAACATTTCCATTTATCTTGGGCATGTCCGAACAGAATTGCTTTGTTTACTAAATCTGACACCGACAGAGTAAATAGTGGGTCTTATTGGGGAAGATATCCAAATATTTGTTTTAGCTCCACGAGGTGTGTTGGGACAACAAACTCGCTGTAGTAATCCTTGAGCGTTTCAATACACTGCTGGAATGTCGGTCGCTTCTCGAACTCGTAGTGATGTGCCTGCGGGTTGCTAGTCAGCCGAGGCTAGGGAACATGGCATACTTTGAGAGTACAAAAGATGCCCGCGACCGCGTGAGGAAGGGAGACTCTGAGCACTTGCCTGTACACTTTTCCAGTTGATCAGCAGAATCTGATCCTGTGGGTTCTCGATCAGAGGACTGATCCACCACCCTTCACACCCTGGATCCCTATCTAGAATCTTTGACACCGTGTGCCTAAAGCGCTCATAGTACCCGGCCACCCCACCCTCGATCACTTTTGTCAGGGCAATCTCAATACAGGGTGAACCAATTATGGACTTGAAATGCGCCATGTCACTCAAATCCCATTGGCCCACGAGTGCATGCTGCTGCCAGGTGATCCGGCGTCCCTGGAGCGCAGGCTGAATCAGGTGGTGGAAGTCAGCGTAGCGGGGCGAAGTAAAGAAGGCGTGCGAGGCGGACAAGTCGGTCCATAATAGAACATAGATATAAGTATAAAGGTCTTCGTGCCGGCGGCCTTGCCAGGCGCCGAGAAGGCCAGGGGATTCCAGGAGAATGGAGAAAGATGGCGCCAGGTCAGAGTCGATTTCCGCCAAAGTTTGGGTTGGACGATGAGGGAGGGTGATGATCTGGAGTACATGCGGACCTGCGTTGAGAGACGACATCTTCGGTAAGACGCCCAGCACAATGACCTTGTCGACGTAATTAATTGCGACAACCGCAAGGAGCTTTGACGGGGAACTCGAATACAAGATTCTTTAACCCAAGAAATAACGTCAATGACCGTGGTCTTGGCACATGTACGGCCAACTGAATGCATCATAATACTTGTCACAGTGCCCAATCATGGTTGATTCTGTCTGGTCCTAGAGTATCCTGCAACGGTCAGCAGCATCAAAACTTTGGTGGGTTGCCAGGTTACTGCAGAATTTGCCGGGCCTAATCCGCCCGATAACTCCACTCCTTCGATATCCCGTCATCAGCCCGACTGTGCTCAGAACGGCTGTCGATGTGCCTGCCCCTCATGTATCTCAACGGAGCAATCACCCAGCTGAGTAATGCCCCTTTTTTTTGGACGGCTTCCCTTTGAATCAGCAGTTTGCGGATTAGCTAGGTCCTCTTGAGCAATAATCTCTTCTCATTTTGCCTACCATTTCTTTCCACCACGACCGCCCATCGTTCCACATACAATATATTTCTCCCCCTTGTCTATAAGAAGGAACATTTCAACATGGCTCCGGACTTGAAGTATAAGCTGGACGGCTCAGGTCGCCTGCATCAGCGCGTCGCCATCGTCACCGGCGCCTCGTCGGGCATGGGTCGCGGGATCGCGCTGGCCCTGGCGCGTGAGGGTTGTTCCGTCGTCTGCTCTGACCTGGTACCAGATGCACGCGCTGACGGGTTCGAGGAGGACAAGCATGTCCCCACCCACACGGTCATCGAGAATAACGGCGGCAAAGCGCTTTATCAAAAGTGTGACATGAGCAAGACTGACGAGATCTTTGCACTGATCACATTCACGGTGAAGGTCAGACACATTACAAACACTCTCTTCCGATGCTGACCATTTCCGAGGAATTTGGTAAGCTCGACATTCTTGTCAACAATGCGGGCCTGTGGATGCCCCTCCGCGACTTTGTGGAGGAGACCGACGAGCAGTGGGATGCCATGATGGCCATTAATGGCAAGGGCGTTGCGACGGCCATGCGCCAGTCCATCAAGCAGTTCCTTCAGCAGCCCGTCGATGAGATCTCGGGTTCGCGGGGCAGGATCGTGAATATTTCCTCGGCGGCTGGCATCACGGCCATCCGTCGCGAGGCCACGTACGCGGCGAGCAAGGCAGCAGTGTCGATGCTGACGCGCAATGTCGCACTCGACCACGCGAAGGACTACATTAACGTCAACGCGGTGTGTCCAGGCGTCGTGCGGACGGGCCAGGCGAGTACGAATTTTCGGAATCCAGCAATCATCACCGAGATGCGAAAGGGAACGCCGTGGCCGAGGTTGGGAGAGCCGTTGGATATTGCCAAGGTGGTCGTTTTTTTGTGTAGCGACGACGCACAGTGGGTTACTGGACAGAACATTGCTGTGGATGGGGGGTTCACCCTGGGTATACCGCTGTGACGAGATTGTTTATTGGCTTGTCTTGGCAAGTTCATGGTTTATCGCTATAAAACAACGTGTTACACTCACTGAATCATAGATTGCGTGATTCTGCCGTGACTATCACAGTGCCCTAGACTCTTCCTGATTGTGGTCCGTCCGCGTCGATACCGTGGTGACTTGGTCGGCACCGGTCATCTCTCGGTGCGTCTCTACCGTAAAAATTCGCCCGCCTGGGACGGATCTTTGACCAACCACCAAAATGGCACGGGCCGATTGCGATCATGTGATTATAGTTGTGGTTAGGAAACATCGATCCAACGGTCTGACTCTTGGGTTTTGTTCTATCTTGGCCTGCTTGACGATATACACTGTAGTTATATCGTCGGTGCGAACGAAAACAAGCACATTTTGATCATGGGACTGGGTCTAGAAGGGTATGTTCTGAAATATCACCTCAGAGGAGAACAAAATGCTGACCATATGTTGCTTCACAGAGTCGCCTTCATCACTGGCGCCGCGGGAGCCCTCGGCCGGGCCGTGGCCCTCCAGTTCGCGCGAGATGGCGTCAAGTACATCGCTGGCCTGGACGTCTCCCAAAGTGGATTGTCTGAAACGGCCAGGCTCCTCCGAGCAGAGGCTCCAGACGTCGAATTCCTCCCTGTCACCGCAGACATGAGCGATGAGGAGCAAATTCAGGGCGCGTTCAAGCAAGTTGTGGACAAGTTTGGGAGAATTGACTATGCTGTGAATAATGCGGCAATCGCGTCGCCGTTTGTGACGACGGGTGACGCCGACACCGCAGACTTTGACCGTGTTCAGAGAATTAACCTGAAGGGCACCTGGTTCTGTGAGAGGGAGGAGCTGCGGCAGATGATGAAGCAGAAACCGCTGGTGGTAAAAAGGGGACCCCCGTCAGTATTTTATTCCCTCTCGGATTAGATAAGATCCCTTGAGAGGACGCAAGCTGATGAGAGCCATTGCTCGCAGATCCGGGAGAGTGTGCATGAGAGGGTCCATTGTTGTGGTTTCGTCACTCCTCGGCCTTCGAGCCATGCCTTTAGACGGCCTCTACACTATTTCCAAGCACGGTCAGTTGTCTATGTGCGTTTTCGACGTCAAAGGGCCTGACTGACTCCCCTTAGCAATCCTCGGCATGGTCAAGACCGATGCGATTGACTACGCCACTAAAGGCATTCGAATCAATGCAGTCTGCCCTGGGTGAGAATCTGCGGTCTCGAGGATGGGTTGTGGAAGACGCGATAGGGACTGACATTTACGTCTCAAGTTTCATCGATACGCCGCTCGTGACCCCCTCTATTAGAGATCTTCTCAAGCCCCAAATTGACAAGACGCCTATGGGCCGCCTGGCGCAGCCGCAGGAGGTCGCGGATGCAGTCGTGTACTTGGCCAGCGATAGGGCAAGCTATATCACAGGTTCAGTATTGTCTGTAAGTCGTTGCCCATGGTCCTCGTTGATATCTGCTACTTATCACCCCACAGGTCGACGGAGGATATAGTGCTCAGTAATCAGCATGAGGTGTGAACGAGAGGAGCTATTCATTGTCTGAAGAAGCAGAGCGCCACAAAGGACGTTAGGGACGCGAGAGATTGCAACAAGATGCGTCAAACAATACTCAAAAAATCTTGTGCTACTATGGCGTGTGTCATGCCCGTATATCCATCCATAGCGAGCGGCGTGCCCCAATCATCTACGACCATGCGTCCTCTTGATACTGATTCGCGGCTCTCAACTTCTTGACCTCGGCGACCCCCTGTGCCAGTGCCAGCCCGCGTTCCTCCGCAATGAGCTGTTCCAAAAGGGCGTTGACGTCCTTGGCCATCGCTGCATCGCCACAGACGTAGAAGTTCGCACCCTCAAGGAGGAAGGCATTGATGTCTTTGGCGTGCTCCCGGATTTTGTCTTGCACATACACTTTCTTCCCAACGACACTGCGAGAAAAGGCCGTGATCATGTGGAAGTCGGTGCCCAGGACTTCCCCAAACTCCTGGCAGATGTGAGCTTCGTATAGACGTTACCGTATGGAGGCAGTCGGCGCTATCATAACTCACCTTCCAGTCCTCTTCGTAGATAAAATCTCCCTCTGGCTTCCGACAGCCATAGAATAGCATCGTCATCCCGACTACCTGGCCTGCCTTCTTCTGTGCCGCACGCTCCTGCACGAATCCGCGGAATGGCGCCACTCCCGTCCCCGGACCGACCATGATGATCGGTGTGGCTGGGTTGGCAGGAAGCCGGTACGTTGATGGGCGAATGTACAGGGGAAGGCATATGCCCTCATAGCGGTTGCGGGGTCCATAGATAGCGTACGTCGCAGAGGGCGGATCCGCATCAGGAACATGATTCTGGTGTTGCTGCAGCGCAAGAAGGTAGTTTGTAGTCACGCCCTTGAACACAAACCCGGTGTCAGCAATCGAATGCGTCTCAACCTTGGTGGTGATGGTCAGTCGGTCCTTCATCACCATTGATGAGGAGGAGATCGAGTATGGCCGTGGCTGTAGACTCAACAGGCCTTCGATGAGCATGGTAAACGGCACTGCTGACCACGTCGCGCCTTCGCCAACCAGCTCGAGAGTCTGTGCAATGTTCAGATGCCGCGCGGTGACCTGGGCGTGGAAGTAGTCCTTGTCCGCTCCTAGCTTGAGCATCTCCTCCTTGGCCGTTGCCGAAGGTGCGAATGCCGCCAGCTGCTGGATGTTCTGGCGTGAAACTGGCGCGCATATTTCGAGCTTGTAGCGCACGATGGTGTCGTAGGTCGTCGGCACGGGAAAGGGAACTTTTGCCGTCCGCTCAAGAGCCTTGACGTCGAGCACGGTATCACGCTTCGCGGCGAGCCCAAAGACTTTTAGGAACCGGTCAACTTCCACGCCAGGGTTGACGGGGAAGATCGAGATGTGGTCCCCCGTCTCATAGGTGAGACCCGAGCCAGTCAGGTCGATTTCGATGTGCATGCAATTCCTGCCCTTCTCTTTGAAAATGTCACGCGAGGCCGCAACCGGGGCGACGTAGGGATTGTGTGAATTGAATGGCCCTCGTGCGGTACCTTGAAGACTTAGCTGGTTAGGCTCTCCGAGGTACACCTTGTCATCTTTGCATGTCAGATCCTTCCGCTCGATGATGTGGAAGACCGGCTCATAGATGACTTCTTTCTCGATTAGGCCCATCTTCTTCGCCAGTGCCGCCCACATCGTTTCCTTCCAAGCGAGGAAATCCTCCTCCGTCGTCTTCTCGCCGTCATCGCCGCGACCGGTCGGGGCAATGCGGTGACCGCCTAATCGTTCCAATGTTTGATCGATCTTTGTAGAAACAGCGTTAAAGTGCTCATACGTGCTGTTGCCAACCCCAAAACAGATAAAGTTCAAGTCCGACAGAGACGAGCCACCGTTACTAAAGGTCACGTTTTCGTCAGTAATAAAATTGCAGAAATCTTGCGCGTTGTCCGTCGGCTCGCCCTCGCCAAACGTCGCCATGACAAACATCGCCACGGCGTTGCTCGGAAACTCATTGAGATTGTTGTAGTCGTAGTCTTCGAGGTTGGCAACCATCGTCTTTAGACCGAACCGCGAGTGGCCCTCTTTTGCGAGACGGGCAGCAAGATCCTCAGCACATCCGGACTGCGAACCGAAGAAGATCATGCAATTCTTGTCTTCGTTTGCCATCTTCTGGATCACATCTCGTGTTTCGCCTCCGCCAAGCGTCCTCCTATAGGCGTATGGTTTGGCAATCTCTTTTTCCTTGCCCCATAGTTTGTCTCTGAGAACGCAGGCGGCGACCACGGCGATGAATGCCAACAATGTGAGTAGGCTTGAGCTGCTCATAGATGCCATCCTGTGGTACAGGATGTCTGCTTGATTGATGGAATCCATGATATCTCGTGAAGCGTAGAGATTGTTGGCCGTATTGCAGAAGACAAAAGAAGCGCATGTCTTTTGCCCGAATGCTCAGAAGGAGGCCATGATTGGGGAAAAAGAAAATTCCTGGAATCGGTCGTCAGAAGCTCAAACAGAGATGTGCTGGAGGCTCTTGCTGGCGAATTCTGACACATATAAGAGCCACGGGAGACCGGTGGTTATATTGATGAGCCCCAGATGGATGTCGGGCCAAGGCCGCGCTGCTACATCATGATCAGGAAACCTCATCCGATGATAGTCCAGCGGGACCCTTTCCTGTCATCATTCAGCCAGATGGGCGTGCATAGGCCGATTACGGGCGAATATCGGGCGAATAACAACGTTTTGCATGGTGCCGGATAACCGCGGGTGTGTCGAAGGAGGCAATACCAACCTAAGGGAGGCCTGCAATGCCACATGAATCAGGAAATCTTACCTCGCCGTAATTTGAAGGCATATTGATTTGTGATTGAATTATTAGACATCGAAAGGAATGATTAAGTCTATGAGGAGAGAGGGCAATGATTGTCAAGTCGTAAAAATGGATACTTTTGCCAAGAGTATACCCCTTTTGCAACGTATTGTAAGTTGGTGCAGTCTATGATGTATTTTGGAGACACTGCTACCTATTCCCTGAACATCTTGCCCGCTAGCTGACGCTACTCAAATGGCGCCAGGTCCTCCAGAGACTTCTCGTACTCACGCTTGATAGTGTCAATGTGTGCTTGACTTCTTGGCTTAAATATGACCTTGTACGGGTTCGGCGCGTGCAAGAGACCGGTCGAATAATCCTCTGGATCCAGTGAGATGGTCTTTCCAGTCTGGGGATCTACAGGTTCCCTGATTTCGAATGCCCAGATCAGTTTCGCGACGATACGCCATTGATTGCGTTCTGCAAGGTGCACACCGGGACACATGCGGCGGCCAGCACCGTAGCCGTAGTGATGTTCAGGCAGAGTCAGCACTAGAAAAGGGCGAAAAGGAAGGGAGAACTTATCTCGCAGCTTGTAATCTGCACTCCCAGCATAATCATTGGCGAGCTTGCGATGATTGATATATCTGTCCGGATTAAACGCGTACGGATCATCGTAGCCCTCTCGCTCTGAGTGATGTACAGCCCAGATGGGGAGGAAAACCGTGGAGCCTTTGGGGATGAACATGCCCTCGTACCAGTCGTCTTCTGCGGTGCGACGAGGCAGGCCTGTTGCCACACTGTTGCTCGGTTTAGCAGATGGAACGTTGGAGCTGGTAGGGCTTGACATACGCTGGCCGCCACCTCATTCCCTCCTTTACGATTGAGTTAATGTACGGAAGTTTCTGAAAATCCGCCCAAGCAGGCATTCTGTGGAGGTCATGAGCCTGTCTCCTCGTGGTCACACCACAGCTCACGGTCTGGACCTACCTTTCGCTGCCACAAACCTCATCAAGCTGCTTCTTCGCCTTCTCCTGGACCCATGGATTTTTTGCAAGCGCGAGGATCATGGTCAGCATGGATGAGGAGGTGGTCTCTGCTCCACCCTCAACCAACTCTCCAAACAGTTGATCCAGGGCATGCTGGCTCATCGGAAAGCCTTTCTCATTGTATTCATCCAGAAGCTTGTCCGCAAGAGAAATTCGGCGGTCACCCATCGCGCGGCGCTCATCGACTAGACGCCTGGCCTTGGTCCAGATGGCGTGCATAGATCTGCCAGCGGTCTTTGCCCGCTTCTTCCAGAAAGCCATTCTCTCAGGAATCAACTTCAGGAAAGGATACTCGTCCACGGGGGGGTTGGCACCGGGTTCCAAGGCCTCTCCAAACTGAAAGGTTAATTAGTCCCGCCGGTCAAGAACCTTTGGAGGCAATCATTCTACCAAGTTCAATGCATCGTACACGGCCTGCTCTCGTCAGTGGATGGGATTGAAAGGAGATCACAGTGAGGACCAACATGACCCCAGAAATTTTCGTATGTGTCGCCTCTTTGGCCATAGATCAGAATGCAGGAGATGGACGATGTGGTCCGCTTAACGTGGTTATAAAAATTGTCCGGATCTGTCAGGATTTGATGCATCATGACGGTCACCCTGTAAAAGAAGTTACCAATGGATGGGCAGAGTGCTGCGATCTTGAGATGTCTCACTCAGCATCTTGCACTATGGCCGCCTTTTCGTCCAGAACTCGTGGCTGTACCGATCGTCAGCACTCAACGTTGGCTCACTTGATGTCAAGAGCACCAACCGAGAAATTGTGAGTTGCAATTCTCCTCTTCTCGCGGGTCTCTACCGTATTCGGCGCAAAGACAATACTGTCCCCAGATGTAATGATATCGGCAACGTAATTTTTAGGCCGCTCCGCGTAGACGAGACCCTTTTTGTCCCACAGCTCGTGGATTGCCTTCTTGTCACAGAGCACAATCACGTTCCTCGGGCCAAACTTCAGTGAATAGACTCCTCCGAATTCCTCACTCCAGGCCTTGAATCTGGTGCAGCAAGGATTAGGCATGAATACAAATACGGCGGAGGAGGAACACACTGCTTGTACAAGCCGGTAATCGGAACTTGATGTAGGTTGCCCAGGATTGGTAGAGTCGGAGGCCCTGGCGGCATGCGTGGGTCACGTTTGCCAATTTGGAGGACTCTGTAGATGCCATACAATACCGCGAGGGTCACACCAGCATGGAAAAGAGTAATCTCATACATCGTGGCCAGAAGAGGCTGTGACGAAGCCTGATTGCACCGATCTTCTTTCCACACTCGATGGGGTAGAATGGATCTTAACCCTGCAATGTCAAACAGCGACCAGAGATATATGCCAATCTAGGCACCAAAATAATTTGAGCTGTTCGAACTGGGCCGTCCAGGTTGTTCCACTTTTACCTATCGGTGGTACATGCACAGGCGTCGAACAGGCCGCTGGCGGGGGGTTTTCGGGCGAGTTTCTGGTGCCATGTGCTCCCGAGTTGGGACTCCCCGACGCGGGTGATTTGTCATCCGCGGGCGTGTCGGTCATGACTGTTTCCCTGTGTGTTATACTGCGACCTTGTAAGAATTGTGGCTAGCCTGGACCAACTATGCACGGCAGAAGTACGGCACATCTGGAGGAGCACATACGACATAAACCGGCGCCTGACTTGACAGCACATTTCGCCCTCCATCATTCACACTCATTCTTCAAGGGTAAGCAGCGAGTCTGCCAGACCATCGATATTTAGCACCGAAATGGGTTCAAAAGCGTCCAATGAAGGCTGGTACGATGAGGTATTCAACTCTCAGTCTAGGCCCCCTTAGCCATCTTTACCGCTGATCATTATGAATCAGACTTTTTACTCAACACCCGAAGATGCATTGAAGAAGATGACTTTTCCACCAAGCACGGTATCTCCCATTCGCCTCTAATCGACGGCTCGTCACGCTAATGGAGGTGTGACCCAAGCTGCACAAGAAGGAGTTCTACCAGGAAGAACAAGAAATCCTGAACCACATCTGTGGCTGGTCCCACGTGATGAACAAAGAGTTCAACAAGTCCATCGAGCCTGGTCGTCCATTCTATTTGTTTGAAGAAGCCATGACGTATGACATCTACGGCTTCACAGGACGAGGTTCGTTCCTCGAACACTACAACCAGACCTTCCATTACTTCTCCAATTCCAAATTCGAGATGAAGGATCTGGAGTGTTTCGCCACGTCCAAGGACACAGGATATGCCACGATGATGCAACGGCTTACTGGTGGCACGTCGGACGACGGGAAGAAATTTGAGATGACGTACAGGCTCACGTACATTCTCGTGAAGGTGGATGGGGCGTGGAAGTTTGTCCACGAGCATGTCTCTTTCCCAGTAGAGATGTCCACCATGAAGGCGGATCCGACTTGTACCATTGATCCGCTGAAGGCATTTAGAGGAATCTCTAACTAGTGGCCATTAGGCCAATTTTGAATGATCAAACACCGCGTCTTCAGAGTAGAGGCAAATCCTAATGTGACGATGCCCAAAAAGCACATGTTCTCATCTATTCATCCTTCGAGGAGAAGGGCATGTCTGACCACAAAATACCATCTGTTGTGCGAGGGGCCGGCAAGGCCTTGCCATAAATCAAGTTATCGTAGCCAACCATCATACAAACAGGTCTAGCCAGCCAGTTGTCCTCGTCTCCTGACAGACATGTCATCAGCCTCGATTCGAAATGGAATACAATGGTTAGATACTGCGAGGGCCCCTTACTGTTCATCTTTTGCACATATTCTTCACTCTTGAAGAAGGCAATGCCGTCTTCGAACGAGTCAACCAAGATCTCGCTGCATCCGTCAAAATCTAACATCTCCATGCCCTCGACAAACGTCTTTGCTTTCTCCTTGCAGTCGGGGGTCAAGTGATACTGGCGATTGTTCAATATGCTGTGGTATACACGATTAGAGAAATAACTCACTTGAGTATAGCGGTGGCAGAACGATGCGAAGGCCTTTGAAGATACAGCGAGATCTGCATGTACCTGCAGCCCAAAACGTCAGACAACTCTCCTCAGGGTCTTGGGGAGAAAAATCAAGCACACGGTTTGCCAATGTTTGTGGAAATCTTCGTGGCTAATGTCCGGCCGCTTCTTGAAGAAGAATGTGAGCTTCAAATAAGGCTGGTAATTGGGCTTTGAATCCGGCGATAGACGTTCAAAAACAAAGTCGTGCTTAATGGGAAATAAAGGAGCACTCATATCTGGAAACATGCCTAAGGACTTCACTGGCAGTAATTGAGATGGCCTTGCTTTGAAATTCATTTATTTGAGCAACTTCATAAACTTGTAATGTTTTCGGACCATCTCCATTCAAGCTTATTTACGCGAAGCATCGGTGGGTTTCCGTTAATAATAAGAGTCGGGTTGACTGTGAACTAAAGACCGGATGACTATGAAACCAAGAGTGCGGGGGGAAGTCTCCGGGCAGATATTTCGGTCAATTCGATACGGAATGGGAAACTCGGACTCTCTAACTTGGATGTTCAAGATGCTCTGCCTAGACGATGTGACTAGCATAGGCAGGTCAGCATTGATAAGCACAGAGAGACGTGCATGACAGTCTGTGAATAACTGTGCCATCAGTACAATGCTATAATTCTATAGAGCAGTAATTAAGTAAACCATAGAATGGTCGTATTTGTTGGGTCCGCGATTGCAGTACACGCCATATTGCCTCATCTCTGTTGGAAGCGTATTTAAAGTGCTCTAGAAAGGGGAAAGCTTATTTTCATATATCTTCTCGAGCTGGGGTAAGTTGACGGGTTTCACCCCCACATTAGTTGAGGCGCCATGGCAGCTGGCTATCTATTTATCTTCCCACGGGGCCAAAAATTCCTTTGCTGCTGCAATCTCCCTTTTGATAGCTGCAACATGCTCTGAACTCCTCGGGGTGAGTCGAACGTCGAATGGTAAAGGAGCTTGCAAGATGCCACGGTTGTACGCATTCGTATCAAGCGCGAGAGTCTTGCCTGTCTCGGGATCAATGGGTTCTGCAAATTCGAAAGCCCACAGCAGCTTTGCCGCGATCCGCCACATGTTTCTTTCCGCAAGATGCATGCCTAATATTTTTGCCCCAGGTCAATAAGTAGAGATGGTCCAATTCTATGCTCGCTTACCAGGACAGACACGTCTTCCGGCTCCGTAACCGTAATGATCGCGGTGCTCCCAATCTGGACTCCCTGCGTAGTCATTTGCGAGTTTACCGTAACCCAGATAGCGTTCAGGAATGAAGGCATCATCGTCTTCGAACTCATCGCTGTGATGTAGAGCCCACACAGGGACGATGATGGTAGAGTCCTTTGGGATCAGCATTCCCTCGTACTCGTCATCTGTAGTGGTTGTGTGAGAAGAGGAAGGCTGATCTTGTTAAGAGGAGTAACATACCTTCTTTGACCCGATGAGGCGACCCCGTCACCGCCACTGGTCTCCACCGCATGCCTTCTTTGACGATGGCATTGATATATGGAAGTTTCTTGAAATCGGACCAGAGTGGAGATCGCTCCACACCGCATACCTTGTCAATCTCTTCTTGTGCACGCTTCTGTACGCGTGGATTTTTGGCGAAGGCCATAACAAGTGTAAGTAGCTGGGCGGCTGTTGTATCAGCCGCGCCCTCGACGAGCTCACCGACCAGATTATTGAACCCGTGTTGACTCATGGGCATGGTATCCTTTCCCCATTGGTCAAGGAGGGCGTCCGTGATACAATCTCTCCGGTCTCCATGGGAGCGTCTCTTCTCTACTCGAGCCACCGCTTCTCCCCAGACCGAATCCATCGTTTCACCCGCCAAAAGGGCGCGCTTCTTCCAGGAGGCAAATCGCCTCGGGATCAATTTCAGGATCGGGTACTCATCCACGGGTGGATTTGCACCAGGCTCCATGGCTTCCGTCCACTGCGACTGGTTAGAAATCTGTGGGCCGTTGATTCACAGTTTTGGTTGATCAAATCACCTTGGCCATGACATCGTACACACCATGAGCCCAGAAAGAATCAAACGTTGCGCCTCTGAACCCAAACACAAGAACAGATGCCACCGACGCAGTATACCGACGGATGTGGTTGTAGAATCCGTTTGGATCGTGCAATAAATCTGCCATCAGCATCGTTGCTTCCGCTTCCTGGACTTTGAAATGCTTCTCGTCCAGCTGCTTGGGCGAGAAGTTATGTGCGACGACTTTTCGCTTCTCGCGCCAGAGGCCGTCCATCTGCTGCAATGCAATCATATCACCTTTGGTCAACAGATCGCCAACATATGTATGCGGTCTATCCGAGTAGATGTTGCCTTTCTTATCCAGCAGTGAATGGATCGCTTTCCGATCACACAACACTATCATGTTTGAGGGCCCAAACTTGAGTGAGAACACCGGGCCATATTCCTTGGCCCATATCCGGAACCTGCTCATTTCGCAGTCAAATTCCTGCAACTCCACCTCACCAGGATGAGGATCGGCACTCACTGTTTGAAAAGACCTTCTGGAGGTATCTGGTGTGCATTGCCTAGGATTGGGACTGTCGGTGGTCCTTTGGGCATGCGTGGATCACGCTTTCCGATCTGCAGGACTCTGTAAATGGCGAGAGCCAGCGGGATGAAGATGATGAGTGAGGATGACGACAACATCCTCACGCTGGACAGAATGGAGTCGGCGCTGCACAAATTGACGGTGTACAGAACTTATCAGAGAACCGACATACTTTACCTCTATCCCTCTCAGGGAGACATCAGTACATACCTGATAGAGATCACAATCCCGAAGCGGACTTCCATTGCGAAACACGGCGGGCGATTTTCGGTCGTCACTTGGACCGTACCGCAGCTTCATATTCGCCCGAGGCGGAGAGCACGCTTCCACTTCACAGCGTGGAACGGCGATCTTCCCCACTCCAGAAGAGACAAAGTATACCTCCGTCAGGACTGGAGAACCAGGGCTTCCGGGTATTGTTGTTCGGGTGCAGCGAATTGCGGGACTCCTCGTGAGAGACTTGGCAGAAAGATGCCGGCACTTGCAGTGACCTTTCTATATTCTTGCGTCCGCACTGGTACAAGTCCATGACGAAGCAGCATCGAACGGCGCAGCGGCTTCTTCCAGAGACCGAGAGTCACGACAACCGCCCCAGATGCTGAAGACAATGGCAAACAAGATGGAATATACGCGGTGCGTACCATATCTTCAGATCTGCTGGTCGACTGACCTAAGACGCACCTAGGTTGGGCAGTTCGGGCCTGAAGATTTCTAAAATTGTCTTGGGGACTATGTCCTTTGGCAATCCAGAATGGGAAGGATGGGTCCTGAATGAAAAAGAATCGCTCCCGGTACTGGAGCATGCCTACAAGTGTGGGATTAATACATGGGATACGGTGTGTAACTTATTTCTGACACACGTCAAATGTGTCGGAAAAGCGCTTGAAATTAACATGTTATGTTAGGCTGATTTCTACTCCCATGGTGACAGTGAACGCATCATCGGCAAAGCGTTGAAGACGTTCAAGATCCCACGCCAGAATGTGACAATCCTCACCAAATGTTACTTTGGCGTCAGCCACGACGGTACTCAGCTGCCGCTCATGGAGAGTGCGGTCAATGACGGCGTCATGGTCAACCGTGTCGGACTCAGCCGCAAACACATTTTTGATGCCGTCGACGCGAGTGTGGAGCGGCTCGGAACCTACATCGATGTCCTTCAGATCCACAGACTGGATCGTGATACCCCGATGGAGGAGATAATGGGTGCTCTGAATGACGTGGTCCAGTCGGGAAAAGTGCGTTACATTGGTGCCAGCAGCGTAGGTCTCCCCCTTTCCTCCCTTCCCCGCCTTCAGAGGAAGTTCTCCCCCTTGTCCTCATCGTGATATCTAAGAGCATATAGATGGCCGCGTGGGAATTTCAACGGATGCAGAACATTGCAGAGAGGCGCGGCTGGCACCGCTTCATCAGTATGCAAAATTATCTGAACCTAATCTACCGTGAAGAAGAGCGCGAGATGCTTCCGTATTGCAAGGCTACAGGCGTGGGCGTCATTCCCTGGTCACCAGTGGCCCGAGGCGTATTGGCGCGCCCCTGGGGATCCGGAGCGACTAAACGCGAGCAGACGGACGCCTATCTTTCGACACTGATAACACGGGACCATCAAGCAGATAAAGCCGTCGTCGACCGCGTGGAGGAGATTGCGAAGAAGAGAGGAGTACCCATGGCCGCGGTGGCAACGGCTTGGGTGCTGGGCAAAGGCGCGAATCCGGTCCTCGGACTGGGATCGAAAGAAAGAATTGATCAGGCGATTGAAGCGACGAAGCTGAAGCTGAGTGAGGAAGAGGTGAAGTATTTGGAAGAACCGTACGTGCCGAAGAAGGTAACAGGTTATTAGGTGCAGAACAAGTAAGGGTTCCATTAGGATCAACTTGTAAATCTGGACTGCGACTTTACACCTATGAAATTGACTTCCGAATTCCCTCCCTCTTCAATTTCCTGAGCTAACTGAAGACCCGTTTTGCCCTCTCATTGATATGAGAGGTGATTCCCCAATAGCTCATAAGCACGGTTCTCAAGTCCATCGAAAAGACTCGGGGAATCAAGACTTTGACTAGCCATGGCCTTTCCGAATGGGTAGAACAGGATGGTCGTCTCGATGGACCAAGGGTAATATAAATTGGTTGATTGGTTGTCTCTCTAGCAGGGGCAGGCCGCTGTGGAGTAGGAGCGGCCGAATGGGGTTGTCCCGAGCCATTCTGTATAATTCGACCGCGTGGAAGAGCGGTAGGATTATGTAAACGCTGGCAAGTGTCCACCTCCAGATCTCCATGCTCGTGGCCGATGGAGCTTTTCGGGGTATTCGATTTCCAAAGTGACCACGATAAAGTAAACTTGGGCACTTCAATCGATGAAAACAGGATGTTGTCCTTCTACATCATCAGCCAGTGTACCTGAACCAACGTCAGCCGGGCCCGTATCAGTCCGTAAATTTTACTCCGTCAGCCGTCCGCTAGGGGTGATCAGTCACAGAAAGCCGTAAAAACACCAGACAACAGAGTCATCATGATATCACTTGCAGGCAAGGTCATCGCGGTCACCGGTGCCGCCTCTGGCATGGGCCTGGCAACTGCCAAAGGCTTGTTTGCCCGTGGCGCCAGCCTCTCCCTGGCAGACATCCGGGGAGATGCCCTGGCTCAAGCCGCTTCCGAAGTCAAAGCCGCTCATGCCTCTTCCAGCAACAATAATAACAACAACAGCATCATCACGACAGTAGTGGATATCCGCAAAAGCGATCAAGTCGACGCTTGGATTGCCAAAACAGTCGCCCATTTCGGCGGCTTGGATGGTGCGGCAAACATTGCCGGGGTGCTCGGAAAGAGCTTTGGGATGGCAGATCTGAAAGATATTGGCGATGAAGAGTTTGATTTTATCACAGGAACAAATTTAAAGGGTTTATTCTACTGCATGCGGGCTGAGCTCAAGGTCATGAAGGAAGGGGCCTGTGTGGTAAACGCTGCCAGCAGCACGGGCTTGGAGGGCCACCCGAAGAATGCGGTATATTCAGCTACAAAGCATGCGGTTATTGGATTGACAAAGAGTGCGGCGGGGGAAGCAGGAGCGCAAGGAATACGGGTCAATTGCGTGGCTCCGTGCGTGTGATCCATCCTGCACAGATCATTTTGATACAGACCGTCGCTGATACAGGTATACAGTGGAATCATCAACACGCCCATGGTGGCCTCCGTGGGGGCTCTGGACGAGGGCAAGCTGGAGTCGAACTTTATGCGGGTGCCGCTGGGTCGAATGGGCCAACCAGACGAGGTGGGAAATATGTTTGCTTTTCTGCTCAGCGATGAGTCTAGCTATATCACCGGAACCACATGCATCGTGGACGGGGGGATGTTGTGTTAGTGCAACATTAAAATGCCAGCGACAATGAGAAAGAAGAATCTTTCCTTCACTACATCAGGAACTTCTCAATTCAGTTGCTTGAACCAATATTCCGTGGCGTATTTGATCTGTTCATGGCCGGACGCTGGTTGTATTGGTCGTTGGTTCGCCATACATCGACCTCAGGAAATGTGTGATAGACGGTGTGAATCCATGCCAGTCGTGGCAGATTGAGTATCGTGAGCTCATAGATATCATCCGCGACATGGACTATTTTAGCTTCATAGTCTGGATGGAACTCGAAATAACTGCAGCCCTCCTTTGGCGGAACGCGAGCGGGTATGATTCCAGCTTCAGTCGAGCCGATGACCGAGGTGACGGTGGTGACCTCGCTAATGCGGTCGCCTGCGACGGGGGCTAAGGGTTCGCCACCATACTCGATGAAATCAGTTCGCGCAAGCTGAGCGAGACCAGTTGGTACTTCCAGTCATTTCTCAATCACCGTTGGAGGGGTGAATGTAGCACGGACTTGCCGTTGAGGCCAGAGACGACTGTGCTGGGAAATGTCATTCACACAAATGAATCATCGCGGAAATCAGCTGGTGAATAGACAGCCGTGCAGCGTTGTGATTGGCTGCGCCATTCACGATCTCTTGGAGACGGCAAATCTCACAACCAATCAGAGCCCTTGATTCACCAGTTGAGTCTCTGCCACAATTCCTCCAGGACGTCTGAGAGCTGAGGTGTTTTGCTTGGCCAGCCAGCTGTATCCCGGGTTGACCGATGCTAACACCTTCGTTGAGCGCAGTTCGGCAAACCCACGGTAACCCCATTTCTGTTCTAGCTCGAGCTGTAGAATACCGGACAAGCCACTGTTCGAGCAGTCCTCTGAGTCGGTCAGCAGTCACATTATTATGGTGGATTCAGCTGATGTCGATGTTATTGTGGAAGAAGTGACGAATGATGCGCCAAGACAATACCAAGACCTGGCCGTTCGGGCGAACTCTGATTGGATGTCCTTCTCCAGGATTAGAAAACTGCAGGTCATCAACTCTGAGTAGAAGATCTCCGTATTGAGCGCCGCCGACCAAAAATTGATGTTCAGTATATTTCGCGGGGTCGTGGTGACTCCTATTGTACCGAAGGCCCGATGATGAGTCCACAACTTTCCCTTTGAAATTGGTGTCAATACACTCGGCTTCATCAGTAGAATGATGCATGTTTTGCGACATTTACCTTCCCCTACCTTTTTGACCTATCTCCAACTCGTCCTCATCATTTCATCATGCCCATTCATCTCAAGGCTACCTCCCCAGCCACCAGAGTGGCTAACGGCGCTTCGATCGACGTTCCGAGTATTGTGAGGACGGTCATCGACGATATCCGCACCCGGGGCGACGAGGCTGTCCGCTCATACTCTGAAAAATTCGATAAATGGTCTCCTGCAACATTTAAACTGTCGGCGTCCGAGATCGAGAGGATTGTCGCTACAGTTCCAAAGCAGACTATCGAGGACATCAAGACGGTCCAGAATAATGTACGGACGTTCGCATTGGCGCAACGCAAGTCCTTGGCCGACTTTGAGATGGAGATCCGTCCCGGGGTTTACCTTGGTCAAAAAAACATTCCGATCAATACCGTGGGAGCGTGAGAAATCCCCTGGAAGATTCAATATTCTCGTTGGATCATGGCTGATGTCGTGAACAGGTACATTCCGGGAGGACGGTATCCATTACTCGCTTCTGCCCACATGACAATTGTCACGGCCAAAGCGGCAGGAGTCCCTCGGGTCATCGCCTGTACACCACCCATCATGGGCAAGATCCCTTCATCAACCATCGCTGCGATGCACCTCGCAGGCGCGGATGACATCTACGTGTTGGGAGGCGTCCAAGCCATCGCGGCCATGGCCGTTGGCACCAAGTCGATTGCACGGGTCGATTTTATTGCAGGACCAGGGAATCCATTCGTGGCGGAGGCCAAGCGTCAACTGTTTGGTGAGATCGGAATCGATTTGCCTGCTGGCCCAACCGAAGTCCTGATCATTGCCGATGACAAGGCCGACCCGACGACGGTGGCGACGGATCTTCTCTCCCAGGCCGAACACGGTCCCGACACGCCCGCCGTTTTGATCACCACGTCAAGAAAAGTAGGAGAACGGTCTCTCGAAGAAGTTGAGAGGTTACTCAAGATCCTGCCGACGGCACAACTTGCGAGCGTGTCTTGGAACACTTTCGGTGAGGTCATCGTCGTTGACTCGCTCGATGAAGCCTACAATCTCGCCGATCAGTATGCCAGCGAGCATGTTCAGATCTTGACCGAGCAACCGAGAGAAGCGCTGGAGAAGATGAGCGCGTATGGCGCGCTCTTTTTAGGGGAGAAAACTTGCGTCTCATACGGCGATAAGGTGAGCTCGTTCTGTTGACGTGTAAGTACATTTGAAAATCCTCATATCGTTGCAGGTCATCGGTACAAACCATGTCCTGCCAACCCGCAAGGCTGCGAGGTTTACTGGAGGATTGTGGGTCGGCAAGTTCCTCAAGACCGTCACCTACCAAGAGGTCACGTCGAGTCAGGAGAGTGGAGAGTTGGGAAGGCTTTGTGGTCGGGCGGCTCGCGCGGAGAACTTTGAAGGCCATGCTCGCTCTGGCGATCTGAGGGCACACAAGTATTTGTATGACTCCTTTGGGTGGTTGGCTTTGACGGCATAAGCTCGATAGGATCCCATTGCGAAAGTTTCAACTTGTATTCGCTCTTTGAATCCCGGCTTGGAGGGCAGTCTAAGCAGGTCCTCTGATTTCTAGCAGCAATATTGTCTCATATCAAGTGTAGATGGTAGCATATACCTCCGTCAGCATGGGCAGAATTCATCACGCAGCACAGGACCAGGGACTAGGTCTCAATTCTCCCAGAGCCGCAACATTTGTAAAACCGGGTAGCGCCGTCTGCAAATTGTTTCAAGCCGCGCCCTTGGCCCCACAGACGTGTGTTCTGAATACGGCAACGATATCATTATCTCAGGCACTCCTACACGACCACGGCTGGATGTTTTAGATAGTGATTCTATTTGGTTCATCGGCCCAGCGCAGATCGTACTCTTTCCATAACAATCCATGCTCTCTGATCGTACGTCGCTTATATAATCCTGGTTTGGGACATGCTCGCTTTATTCAGTGGCTGCCTGTCGGACTGCTAACTGAGGCAAGCAGTGCGCGACCAGGCAGGGTGAGGTCTCTCTGTATTTAGCTGACAATCTGGTGTGTAGCATGCAAGACTCTAAGCCTGCCTCCTCCAGCACCCAGGGCATGGGCAGTGAGTATATGTACAGGTTTGCCCTCATGCCCCTCCTCTTGAAACACACGACTCCAGCCCCGCGACCGTCGCGGATTGTCGCCATGACCATATACGTGCACCTGGAAGACACTTCAAGGACGGTGATAAAACATGGAGAGCTCCCTTTGGGCGTTGACATCGTCCCAAGGATTCCTTCAAAATCCAACCCTGGCATCATATCTAATATCAATTCACTCTAGGCACACCTTTGACGCAACACATGCAATGTTATTGGCTCGGCAAGTTGAAGAGTAATTCCTTGTTCCATCATCATCGTTGTGCCCTTTTGTTCAGGAAGTCTTGCTAAAACCGAGCTAGCCCTTCACACCAAACTGCTTATCAGCCAAGCATCGGTCGAATCCTGAGCGGCTGGTTTTTGGAACCATCCTCGGCCGACAATTCGGTGGGTCTGGGCCCCCGCATCGACTCGGTCAATTTAAGGTCTGATGTGGGGTCTCCACACGATCTCGGTCAAATTAGGAAGCTCACGGGCTTCCCGCCACGATTGGTCAAAACTGGATCGTATAGCGACCTGCCTCCAGACTACGTCAACGTCCAAGCTGAGGATCAGAATATAAAGCGTGGCTAATGTCATGGTAGAAAAGCGGGTTGTGGAAGTCCTGTCTCATATCAGTTAACAGTACTCAGTTCCAGATGTTGCGCCTCACAAGATACAACATATTGATCGTGGTCTGCGTCTGTCTGGGCGCTTACTCCTATGGATTCTCTTATGCCGTTTTTGCGACTTCGATAGGAGAACCAGGGTTCTTTCAATATTTCGACCTGGACCGTTAGTGTTTCTGGACCGTTTTGATTCTGCCGCTTTGGCTAACGTCAATTTTGCAGCTGCCTCTGCCAGAACAGCTTCGATTCTCGGTGCCATTAGCGCTCTCTTTTGCGCTGGAGCTGCATTTGGCGCCGTGATCCAAGGAGTCACCAGCGACCTGCTCGGAAGAAGGCCGTCACTCATGATAGGTGGTTCCATCTCGGTCATAGGGACAGCTGTGGTCGCTGGTTCCGTTAACCTGCCGATGCTATTTGTCTTCCGCTTCGTCACCGGATTAGGAGTGGGTCAATTATTGGCTCTGGTCCCTCTCTATATTGCCGAAGTGGCACCGCCACACAGACGTGGTCTGCTTAGTGCCTTGACCGGTTGTAGCTTTTCTCTCGGCTATCTCAGGTAAAAGTTGCCATCTTAGACGAAAGCTTTTTCGGCTCTTTTCAACTAACACGTTGTCTAGCTCATCCTGGATTGGCTATGCCACTTATTTCACCAGCAACTCAACTGTGCAGTGGCGGATGCCGTTATGCTTGTGTCCCATTGCACCGCTCGGGCTCGTCATTGGTTGTTATTGGATTCCAGAGTCTCCGAGGTGGTTGATCTGGAATGATTACCACACCAAAGCATGGGCCACTATTCAGAGGGTGCACCATGATCCCGGCGATCCCCAGGATAGGGCGGCCCATGCCGAATACGTTCAAATTCAGAGGCAGGTCGCTTACGACAAGCAAATAAGTGCCACTTACCTCCATATGTTCACCAAACCGTCCTGGAGGAAACGGACCCTTCTTGCAATCTTGGTCATCTTCGCCGTGCAATCCGCTGGAATTAACGGCATTACAACATACCTCATTCTAATAGCCCAGAATGTCGGCTTAACCGGGTCGATGCCGCTCTTAATCTATGCGATCTACGTTGTTGTGGCGGTGAGCTTCAATTTTGTCAACGCCGTGTGCATTGACAAGGTTGGGCGCCGAAAACTCCTCCGTATGTCCTCTTTTCGAGAACTCTGAACTGTGTACCTGGCTAACATGTGGGTTACCTAGTCATTGGAATTGCGTGGACGGGACTCGCTCTCCTTTCGGTTGCTCTTCTCCAGTGGAGGTACAAAAACACCACCAACCATGGTGGTAACAGCGCAGCGATTTTATTCATCATGCTGTTTGGACTTGGTGTTGGTCTGTTCCTTGACCCTACCCAATTTGTCGTAAGTTCTCCTTCAAATCTCATCGACAAAAGTGATCATGATTCTGATATCTTTAGTGGTGCGCTGAAGTATTCCCCACGACGATCAGAGCAAAGGGCCTTACTATTGCGCTCTTCACCTACTTTGTGTGTACCATTCTCTATACAGCCCCTGCGCCCACCGCATTCGCCAACGTTGGGTGGAAGTACTACCTCGTCTTTATTTGTTGTGACGTTGTTTGCTTCGTTCTCCTCTATTTATACCTTCCCGAGACCACAGGACTCTCCCTCGAAGAGATGGGAACCTTATTTGGTGATGAGGTGGTCACTCACTTCGCTCACGACGGGAGCGGCCTTGTCGAGGTGGATGCCATTGCGGAATTCGAAGAGAAAGGAGTCGTACATGAGGTCGAAAAGGTTCCCTGTGAGAACGAAAAGGGCGAAAAAGCGCGCACCCATGAGGCTATATCTGAATAGCTCCTTATGACAACACTGTATGCTTAGTTGGATGTTGCTTTCGCGGTGGTCAGAGTGGGGTCACCGGGTTTACAAACAACAGGGCAGAGCGATGATAGGATGGCGGCAGTCAATTCGGATCGGCTGAATGGACGACAGTGTTGAGAGTTGCCCTGCGGACTGTTTGCACTTTGCATAAAAGTTTTCAGTGGCTGTGGACACGAAATGAGCATGTTGTTTTGATGGACATCTCAAGAGTTTCATAAATAACCGTCCTCCCATGAGTGCCAGCTCTCCAATGAGAATTTCAGAGGCCATACCATCTTTAAATCTGTGAATGAAGTGTGGCTTCCAAAATAGACGGGTGCGATCCTTCCTAACCCGCTGTGTATGCCTCTAGGTTTGGGAGCTTCAAGGATTTCTGTCGGCCTCTACAGCACCTGGTGAGAATGTTGTTGTCCTGATTAACCTAATCTGGAAACACAGGCATGTGTCTTCACTTGGAAGCGCTTGGCCACGGCACATCTACAATACCACCGTAGACAGCATGTGAGATGGAATCCATCTCGTCTGGTTTGGTTCATCACTAATCTGCTTGGTTTTGTCCTATGGACGAATGAGGTCGCTTCGCCTTGTATATTTCTTGGAGGGCAATACTGTTGTTGTCGCACCGGGTCTTCTAGCCCGTCATCCCCAAACTATGTCATTAACCGATCGTCACTAGGCCAAATGCTACTTGATATCTAGGATCAAAGAAACTTTGTGTCAGGTGACAGGCGGCGATTTTATCTCTTAAAATGTTTGCCCAATCTGATTGATATTGATTCAAGAGAGAGTACATTCCCTAGATGTCATCCTCCCTTGGCGTGGTGCTTGACACCTCTCGACAGCAACTAACATGGCCTTAACACTTCAGTATAACTGCTCCTTTCCTTGGTTGTTGGCCTAAAATTCAGAGTGAGCATGTGTCCACCAGAGTCCCAAAGCTGAAGATGGAGAACAGAGAGAAACTCACATCGTGAACTTGGTTCAGATTTTTCATCCGGCTAATGGACAGGAGACCTCCGTCGACATTCCAGACTTGAGAAAAGAGGAATCAGTGTTTCATCCTTGGGAAGAGTTTTGCTTTTCATGGGTCACGAGAGCATGCTTACCCACACCCGTCACATAGGAGGCATCGTCAGACGCCAAAAACATCATCACCGCCGCAAGTTCCTCCGGCTCTCCCGGCCTATGCATAGGGATGGCGCTTGCGAGGATTTCAGCCGTTTTTGGATCCGCACTCAGAGCCGCACTCATGGCCGTATTCGTCCAACCAGGCGCGACAGCGTTGATGCGAATTCCGTCCAGGGCATGGTCGGCCGCCATGGAGCGAGTGAGGTTGGCCAGTCCGGCCTTTGCTGCAGAATAACAACCGAGGCCTTCGTCTCCAATCAATCCAGCCGACGAGACCGTGTTGATGATAACACCTCGTGTTTTCTTTTCCGTCCGTTTCCTCATCTCTGGAATCGCGGCCTGGCAGATATGGAAGGGTGCGTCCAAAGAGACCTGGATCACACGTGTCCACTGGGCGGGATCCATGTCCGGTATCTGGCCCCACGCAACTGCGGCAGCATTGTTATGAATGATATCGATATCGCCAAATTGCTTGAGTGTTTCGGTGACCACACTCCTTGCTTGGGCAGGATCGGAAATATCGCACCGATGGAAGTAGACCTTGTCCTTTGGGAATTGAGATACAAAGCTCAAACCCTTTGCCTCGTCACATATATCGGCTACCAGAACCTTTGCACCTTCTGCAATGTACCGCCTCGTCATAGCCGCGCCCATGCCAGAGGCACCGCCAGTGATGGCGACCACCTTTCCCTGGAATCTTCCAGGGATTTCGAGGACCATGATGAAATGACACGGTCTTGGTTTTCCTGTTGAGAAACGTAGCACTATCTCCCTTCGAGGATGTCCGCTTTTATTTGCTCGCCGGAAGTCGTCGTCTGAAGGGTGACCGTGAATGTCCCATCTTCATCATGGCGATAAGACTTCTAGATATAAGCCATGTTTCCCTGTCCCGGGCTTTGCAGAGCCCGGAGCATGGAAGTCTCCTGCACGCGGCTTCGGATCGGCTTTCTTTTTTTTAATCAATATCAGGATTTCTTTCGTCCAATTCGTGGTGCTTCAGAGTTCACAGCGACGGAGGTTCAACTTCGGACACGGACATGGGGTCGCCGTTCGGATCGGCATTTTCTCACCCCTAGCCCAGACCTCCGCATTTTCGGGACTCGTGGACGCGGCTTTTTGGCCTGCCTAATTGACCCCATATTCTCGGGCCATCCGTGCAGTCGAGCTTTGTGGATATAGAGAATCATCAAAGCATTCAATGGCATCGATTCAAAACATATAGATATTTTATTGGCCACCGCGGACTGGGCGGCTATTCCGGAGCAATAGGATGATCATAGTAACGCGGCTCTATACTGGTGCTGATGGCATTTGTTCCTCAGCCTCACCAGGACCTCGCTCTCCCCGAGTTGACAATCACAAGACGGTCTGAATCATGCGCCTTCCGGCTTGTTACTCTCGTTGAAGTCGTCTGTTTCAAACACGACGTGTTCATAACCAATGGTCACCACAATCGAATCCATGTCGACGAACTTCTCTTCATCCGGCCGGACGACCTCCAAGTAGTACGGGTCTTCAAATGCCTTTGTGAATTCTTCGTAGCTCCGCACGTAGAAATCGGCGATGCCGTCAAAATTTCCGAGAGCAATGCCACCGGGGGCAGAAGGATTAGCATCACGCATCTTGGCCGATGTCTTGTGGAACTGTTCATGGTGGTCAGTGTTGACCAGAATTCCCTGACGGCCACGCTCTGGCTTAGTGTCGCTAGGGGCAATCTCACCTGAGTGTACTTCTTGATGCCATATCGCTGGAGCCATTCGGCCACCAGCGGACCATGAACTTCGGCCCAGTGTTTGTGATACTCTTCCTCGGAAACGGTGGGCTTACGACGGGAGAGCAAGCTCACTTTAACCAGTTTTCCAGTGTACATTGTTTCAAAAAAAGCCGCAGCAGGAGCAGTGTTGACTTTAGGAACGGTGTGAACTTTTGATAAGGGTCACAAGTTGAGCGAATTGGGCGTTATGTCTCGCGATGGGCTTTATGTGGTCATACGGCTAATTGCGAAAGCGGCGGGGTTGCGAGAGTGGGCAAACCTTGCGGCGAGGGCGCATGCATCCACTCGAGATGGAGTAGAGGGGTGGAAAAGTCTGGGGGTTATGACTGGCAAATCGGATGAATTTTTGTTCGGACCACACTAGTAAGTCCAAAGCCTCGGGACAAACAGGTCTTTGTATATCGGCAAGCCAAGAACAGGGTCGCGGGGAATTACGCCGTGGACCGGGACAGGCTGTTCAAACTTCTTGGTCACTTCTTTACTACTCACTCACTCTATTGGATGTGGGCCTATCTCCGCCTCCCCCCGATTTCTCCGCTCCGTATGTTCTCCCGCGGGGTCCGATCGGTTAACTATATTGTGCCAGAAAGTCAAGGTCCGCTTCTCTCTCCCTTCGGATCTGCCTAATGTGCTCCTCGCTGCGGGGTTTAATATGCACTTTAAACGGGAGTGGGAATTGTGCCGTGCCGGGAGTATAAGCGTGGGTGTCAATCGGAATCGGCTCGTTGGTCTCGGGGTCCATTGCTGGGGAGAATTCAAAGGCCCAGAGAAGCTTCGCTGCGATCCGCCACATATTACGCTCTGCCAGATGAATCCCTGGGCAGATTCGGCGTCCGGCCCCGTAGCCGTAGTGGTCCCGGTTGGCCCAGTCAGGGCTACCGGCGTAGTCGTTCGCAAGTCTAGTATAGCCCAAGTAGCGGTCTGGGTTGAATTCATCTTCTCCTTTGTAGATATCCTCTGTGTGGTGGATTGCCCACGTTGCAAGGAAGATGGAGGTGCCTTTCGGAATGAAGAAGCCGTTGTACCAGTCATCTTGAGCCACGTTTAGGATGCCAAATTGCCCGCGTCTAGGGGAAGGGTCCACTTTCACTCACCTTCTCTAACAACGTGAGGGAATGCGGTCGGAGAGCTATCGACATACAGTTAGAAGTGGAAGAAGATACCCCGAGGGTGTGATGAATAATGAGACTCACGTCGGTCTCCATCGCATGCCTTCCTTGACGATGGCGTTGACGTAGGGCAAATCGTGGAAGTCTGACCACCGCGGCGAGTGTGCGGTGCCACAGACCTTGTCTATCTCGATTCGTGCTTTGGACTGAACCTCAGGGTGGAGCGCAAAGGCCATAATCAGGGTACAAATCTGCGATGCCGTCGTATCTGCCGCTCCCTCGAGCAGTTCTCCCATCAAATTGTTGAAGCCGTGCTGGGAAAATGGCCATCCGTTCTTTTCGTACTCGTCCAGAAGATGATCAATGATACAGTCTCGACGGATGCCTTTGGCTCTTCGCGCTTCGATACGTGCTCTGGCCTCCCCCCATGCATGGTCCATGGTCTTCCCGGCATCCATGGCGCGTCGCTTCCAAAACGCGAGACGAGAAGGAATATATTTTAGAATAGGGAAGATATCTACCGGTGGATTCGCCCCTGGCTCCATGGTAGACGAGAACTTTGGCGGGGCCGTTATTCGCGGTTATCAGGTCAACTGGGAGATTGACTTACCTTTTCCATGACTTCATAGACCGTCTATAGAATCAGTCAACGCCGGCACAGAATTCAAGGCAGGAGAGATGAACTTACGTGACCCCAAAAGCTCTCGTACGTTTCGGCTCGCTGCCCATAGATGATAGAACTCGCCGCGGATGCCGTGTATCGCCGAACTTGTCTGATAAAGTCGTCTGGCACCTCAAGTAAGTTGTCCATAAGAACAGTGGCCCTGGCTCCCCAACAAGTGTTAGGTGTCGATGACCGTATGCAGCAAGAAAACCGTGCAGATGACTCACTCAGCTTCCTGGACCTTGAAGTGCTTTTCATCCAGCATCTTTGGAGAGAAGTTGTGGGCAACCACTTTCCTCTTCTCCCTCCATGTCGAATCGGCAACGGCGGTGACGATGTGGTCTCCTTTGCTGAGCAGCTCTCCAACGTAATTGGATGGCCGGTCGGAATATATTTTGCTCTTCTTGTCCAACAGGTCATGGACGGCTTTGCGATCACAAAGAACCACCACATTCGCGGGGCCCAATTTCAGAGAGTATATGCTGCCGTACTTCTCTGCCCAAGTGCGGAACCTGCAGAACAGGTCATGAGCGTGTTTCTTGCAGCCTCACGGGCCGCGTAATGCTGGTACGTACTGCTTAAAGAGTCCAGTCGTCGGTATTTGGTGAAGATTGCCCAAGATTGGCAGTGTTGCTGGTCCTGGTGGCATGCGCGGGTCGCGCTGTCCTATCCTCAGCACACGATAGACGCCCAAAAGGAGGACCAAAACGATGGCATAGGTCATCGATGGCCCGCTGACAATGGAGTCGGATAACATGTTGAAACACAATGCCATCCAGTTTGATGGTAGATAGTTGCGTGCTTCGGTGTTCTGAGACGACTGAGTTTGATATTATAAAGCCAAAGACGGCCTGAACACCGACGGAGGGCTCCGAGGTGGCCGATCGGAGGCCGTACGGTCATGGCCTGACTTCTGCTTGAGCTTCGGAGGAATATAGACTAGACACACGAAAGACTTTCCTATTGGGGTCGAAGGGAGTGGAATGGTACTCAGGCCCGAGCCCGAGACCGCGGACGACCTAGACTGGCTTCTGTGTCCTTCGCACAATCACGGACCAGCTTCGGCTGAGAACAGGGTCCTGTCAGCATCCCCTTTGACTGCAGTCCGACCGGAGATGAAAAGGTTTGTTATTGTGGGAGCTCCATTACCAAGACCGGGGGTGGGGATTCTCCTTCCGTCCCCGAAATCTACTCCACTAAGAAGGTTGTAGCCTGTTTTGGATACTCCAGGAACATTCCCGCCCTCAAGTTCTCCGTCTTTCCGAGGGCCCAGATTACGTCTCCAGACGGAAAGGCCGAGATGTCTCATATATATCGCTCTGTGTCTGCCTTTGCTGGTCTGGGCCTCTGTACTCATTCCGTTGCTCAAAGAGGTTGTCTCACTCCTTACTCTCAAGATGCATACAAGGTCCGACACCGTGCAGAACAGCCCTAATGAGGATGGCTTCATTCAGCCTCGTACCACTCGGAAGAACATTATTTACATCTTGGTGGCCGGCTATGGCAGTTTCATGTTTGGCTATGCCAACAATGCCGTCACTGGCACCCTTGCTCAGACCTCCTTTAACGCATACTACCTCTCCGGGAGCAATGCCGATTCCATCATCAGCGGGATCTTGGGCGGGTGTGCTGATATTGACCTTGTGACAAAGAAATAGCTTCTCTGCTAAGCTTGGTACAGGTTCCTCGGTGGCGCCTTTCTGGGCGCCATTATCCAAGCTCCTATTTCGGCGAGATATGGTCGACGTGTGACCACCGGCGTTGCTGCTCTCTTTCTCATTCTGTCTGGAGCTCTCATGGCTGGCAGCGTGCATATTGCCATGTTCCTGCTTTTTCGCGTCCTCTCCGGAGTGGGTGCCGGCATGCTGACTTCCAACTGCCCCGTCTACATGAGTGAGATTTCGCCATCACACTCGAGAGGCATTCTCACAGGCACACACGGCGTTGCGATCAACGTGGGATACGTGACTTCAAGTTTACTTGCTCTGGGTTTTAACTTTGTCCACAAATCCTACCAATGGCGCCTCCAGTTCATCGTCTTCACATTTGCCTCTTTGCTCCTCTTATGCTCCCTTTTCATGCTTCCGGAGTCGCCTCGATGGCTCGTGGTATGGTCTTACACATCAGGAAGGGTTCTTGTGCTAACCGCGGGCACAGGAGAAGGAACGCTACGACCAAGCACTGACAAACCTTCGACTTCTCCACGTCTCCAAAGACGGCCGTGGTGAACAACTGGTCAAAGCCGAGATGATGCAGATCAGGGCCCAAATAGACGCAGAAAGGGTACGTTCTCTCGCCCTTCCCTGCGGAGGTGATAAATCCCATGAGCTGACGCACATCAAACAGAACGAGGCAACCTCCTACTGGCATATTTTCACGACAAAATCCCTCCGACACCGGGCGCTCTGCTCCATCATCATTTGGACCATGAACATCGGCTGTGGCATCCTAGTCATTGCCAATCTCACACCACTGTTGTTTGCAGGCCTCGGGTTTGGCCAAAACACTCAGTTGGGGTTGTCGGTCGTCTGGGTCTTCACCTCTGGAGTGGGTGCATCGATCAACGGCTTCCTGCTTGACCGGTTTGGGAGAAGACTCCTACTTCGTAAGTCATTTAGAAGAAGAGAAAGCCTAAGCTATGTCGTATCATGCTAACTGCTACAGTCACTGGCGGTTCTATCGTGTCCTGTGTTCTCGTTACCGAAGCCGTTCTCCAGAAGTATTACTTGGGTTCCACATATGCGCCGGGTCTCAACGCAGCCACTGCCATGTTCTACGCCTATGTTTTCTTCTGGGCCTCGTTCATCGACAATACGACCTACGTCTACGTGCCAGAAATCTGGCCGACACACCTACGGTCCAAAGGTGCGGCCATCGCCTACTGCTCCTACTATGGCGTGGCAATCGCGACCAACTCTCCGGCATCATTGGCGTTCCAGAACATTGGTTACAAGTACTACTTTGTATTCTTGGGATTTTGCATTCTCTCGCTCATCTATATCTACCTCGAATTTCCAGAGGTGCGTCTTCATTTTGGCTGTGGGCCTTTTGAACACTCACAGCCAGTGGGAACTTTGCTGACCAGTCTGCAGACGGCGAGGATGACCCTTGAAGAAGTTGCTGAAAAATTCGGTGACAAAGTGCGCGTTCATCTCCAGGATGGCATCAAGGCTACTGATGGCAACGAGAAGGAAGTAGCATCTGCGGAGATCGAGAGTATCCAAAAAGGACTTGAGAAAAGATGAGAGTTCTTTACTGGCTGAACATGATCGGGTCCTCAGGGCCACCAATAACGGAGAACTTGTTGTTACTGCAGAAAGGTTAGACAACTATCTCGACACGCTCATTCAGATATCAAGACTCGAGAAAGTGAATGAAGAGGTCTCTAGCCTTAAAAGCATAACCCAGTTCAAAGCTCTGGACCAAGCCGTAAAAAGCCCTTCTACCTGCTGCCGCATTCATGGTATTTGAAACCTTATCCACAGTCTTTTGTTCCTGGCTAGATTCAGGACCATTTGGCAAGATTTGATCTAAGTCGGGATTTTATGTTGGTAGACCGAGATGTACTGACTGTAGGTGAACTTCTGGACAAAAGGAGGGGTTTAGAAGGGATTGCAACGCGCAGCGGATTGGCAGTATGACTCATATCTGGCTTTACTGGGCTCAACTATTTTGATTAATGAAGGGCTAAAAGAGAGGAATCTGTGTCGATGGTGTATGCGGTACGTGACTGGACAGGTGACAGAGTATATGCCATGTCGTACTCACTTTTTAGTTCTCCTGGACCGTGTCCGCTAATTGCGAGGTTTCCTGTTGGCTAAGGCGACGGCTGTGTGATAGGCAGGGCGACGAGATCATAAGTATATAGGCACCATTGTACTTCAAACTAATCTTTAGAGAACAAGAAGAGGATGTACAGGTGGATGTCTATATACGCCACACTAGCGCTGATTCCTGACTTCGGTCTTGTGGTCTGTAAGGTTTCCTGTCCGCTGAGGCAACAGCTATGTTTATAGGTAGGGTGACGGGATCGCAGAGGAGGAGCACGTATGCATAGTTGTATTCTAAACTAATCTCTAGAGAATCAGAACAGTGATCGCCTTGTATACGCCCCTAGCGCCGCTTCTTGGCTTCAGCCTCGTAGTCCTTACATGTTCCCTATCACTGACCCATTGACTGGTTTGATCCAAGGTCAAGCAACGGCCTGAAGACAGACATCCTTCTCTCGGTGGCCACTTCCGAGAACATGCCATCTTCCATCATCATTTCAATGCTCCGTTTATCCGAACCAGGTGGTTTCCTCATCCCAAATGGAACCTCTATCGCAACAACCCTTGTTTTCCGCAGAGATTGGATTCTGCAGCGTTTACAAATATTGGATCTCTTTCTTAGGCTCATGTACCAGGGTTCGCGCGGAACGCGGTCTCTCGGAGGCGACAACGCTGTCTGAGAAAAGACTTTGCAGTCATCGCAGACAATATACTAGGGAAAATGACATGCTAGGTGCTGCGAAGCATGGCGTCGAGACAATTTAAGAAGGCTGGGCTTCCTCTGGTGTCGAGATCCCGCGGAAAAGAAAACTGGTCAAGGAAGTCGGAAACAAACTCGTCGGAAGCACCCGCGGCTGCAGCATGATAGGACATCGAATTTGGTTGGAATATCTGAATGTCGGACGAGACAGTGTCGGCTGTGCCCGCATCTGGGGTGTCGATGGTGACCATAGACACGTCCATCTGACCGCCCTCCGAGGCGCCAGCCTGTTGCGGTTGTGGCTGTCTCTCCTGATGTCTAGGGTGATCGTCTGAAAAGTGTCTTCCCCCCGTGGAGGCCACGGTTTCAGGGTCACGAGAGACACGGAAACCGGAGTTGCGGGTGATTGTTGTTGTTGTTGCTGCTGTTGTTGTTTCTTCGTCATCCGTGTCGCCTTCCTGAAAAATTGCAAGAGCTGGTCCCCGTGCACCCGCCGGAACCGGTCTCGACGAAGCTACATCACGTCAACATACGCATTCATGGTCCTGCAGCCTAGTTTCGGAACCTTACCTTCCCTTTGGGATCTGCTTGCTTTTGGAGAATACAGGCGGCCGAGATCCGGTCGACCGTCCCCCTGCCGCGATACAGCGGCCTCTCTGGCTGTGGGGTTCGCCGGCCCGTCTTGAAAACTTTCGCTTGAGCCGATCGCCAACTGGCTTCTCCGGAGATTTCCAGCATGCTCTTTAATGATATCAAAGTTCTTTGTGAGGGTGGCCGACATGTCCCAATATTTCACAAACTGGTTGTAGGTCAGACACAAGAGCTCAAAGCGGGATCCGATCAGTTCTTTGGCCCAGCCGGGCGGGGAGAGTTCGCGACGAACAAGTTGCACGGCTGCCGCGAGCCAAATGGTGTTGGCGAGAAAAGGATTGACATATCGGTAGTGCGCGTTGCTGCTGCTACTCACCAAGGCCATGATCTCATCGGCCACGTCGAAGTAGTGCTCCAGATCATCCTTTTCAGGACCCAGGAGCCGAGCACCACCGAACTTTCGTGGCGACCAGGTCGAACCGTGGTCGTCCTGCCCATTCATAACTGCAGCTTCAAGAGGTAGATATGACCATCTCTTTCCGGTCCGGAAAATGTAATACTTGTAGATCATGAGCTTTGTTAACTGCGTCATCAGGTGGATGCTGTAAATGGAACTGTGGAGGAGTCGCAGCCGGCACCTGCTTTCTCGACTGACTTCTTTTGCACCGAAACTCAAGTACTGGTGATGGTACCTCAATTTAGAGGGCAGTGTCATGATGTAACATCGAAGGGAATTGTGCACGGCTGACAGTCGATTGAGGGCGTCTTCGTCGTGAAGAGTTTCTGGCCGCCTCTGGCTGTCCGACGGGCCTTCCCCGTCCTGTGAGAGGAGGTCGGGACTGACCGCCACAGTCTTATCGATTCCATTGGGGCTTGAGATGGTTTGCGCGTCCTTCATAAACGACTTCACCACGATAAACCACGCCTTAGGGGATTGGTTCCCTATTTCTTCGAGTGGCTTCCATCGGTTGACCGAAGAGTCCAGAAAGCAGCTGGCCTCGGGCCGTCCTTGAAACCAATTTTCATCCTCGGCCGGCAAGAACGTCTCATTCTGGGACCAATCGATGGCCGTCGGACAACGACGGATGAAGGTGGCAAAAACTTCCATTTCCCAAATGGCCCACCAAGCACGACGTCGTTCCTCGTCTTGGATCCATCGCGCGACGTTGGTTTCGACACCGGGAGTTTTGCCAGCATCGATGAGGTGAAGATTCTGCTCGTAGGCTGTTCTGACGGACAGGCCGAGGAATCGCCACGCCCGGCCGCGGACACCTTGAATAAGAAGCCAGTGGGTCGCCAAAATCAACGTTTGGAGGACAGACAATGGTACGGGCTCATCCTCGCACTCATCGACCGCCTCAATCACATACTTCATCGCCAGATCGGCAAAATACGACGCGGGCATCACCTCTTTCGCCGTGGACGCCCTCTGGCCGGAGACAGGTTCATACCCAGCACTGGAGCTCCTGAAGGCGAAAGCAGCAATCACAGATACCAGTGCTGTGACCTGTTTGAGCGTGGTCATGCGCCGTACTTTCTCCCGAAAGTCGACTTCGCGAAAAAGTTGGAACGAGGTAAAGGTTTCGAAGTAGAGGTCGATGCTATCATGATGTCAGCGAGGTTCACTTCCTCCAGGACGTGTGGATAAGGAGAAGCGCACATCCGATCGAGGTGGTCATAAGTGATGCCAAGGCTCTGAAGGCACACTCCAAGCAGAGTCGCCTCTCTGCCGGCAGTCGTGACTCCGGCAGGAGCATCCCGCGGACGTTGCTCTGGAGAGCAGGACTCATGCGAGGGATGGATGATGAATGATAAGCTCTGAATGGCTTCGTTAGAGTCATTCAGAGCGTTGGACTCGAGATCGGCGTCGCTTGATGCTGAACGAAAATTGGCTCCACCAAGTTCGCCTGGTCGCTGTGAGGAGTTCCTCTCGGGCCTCCCCTGCAGCAAACTGCTAATGGATGCATGTGCTCTCTTCCGAGGGACGGCCTGAGAGCTGCCTATCTTCGGTCCTGGTTTTCGGGATCTCTGCGGATAAGAACAGTCTTGACACGAGAGGTCACAGAAGGAACATCGTGGCAGCTCGCGGCCACATTTGATCTTGCGCTTGCGACAGACGAGGCAAGCCATGGACGAGCGTAATGAGCCCGTAGCACCGTCTCTGTTAACACTGGCCATGATGCGGGCTCCGCGTCTCTCGCGCAGTTCCAGACAAGTGCAAGATGTTTGTTTGCCTAGAAAATAATTCAGGGCAGAAGTCTTTTCCGAGGACACATGCGCGGACGCCCCAAGGCGTCGGTCCTGAGTTTCCCGTTTCTGCTCGGACTTTTCCCACGGACACGGGGTTTGGACAGCTACTGGTTCTGGCAAGACCAGCAGACTGCAAGAGTCGGCCAAGCAAGGCCCCAAACCCGGTGGGGGTCCCAAACGTGGTGTCCCACGATATCCCCGCGGGGAGAGAGGGGGTTGGAAGAGGAGGGGCGGTGGAGTCGTCTTGGCGGACACCTACAGAGTATTGGGGTTCGTCCAAAGGGAGCTTCTAGGTGGGGAGTTAAAGATTGGTTTTAAAAGGATGTCAAGTTTTGGAGGCGCCAAGATCACCCACTGATTGACCCTTTACCAGACAAAAGCTTGAAGGATGTTACTGAGCGAGCACATTGAAACTCCAGGCTCCTAAATGAGCACAACATCCTCGCCCTCCTCCTTCTCGGAGAGTTCCTGTCTATTTTATATAGACCTCTCTGAATAGCCAAGTACACAAGCAATCTCAATGGTGCTTGGTTCATCAATCGTGAGACATGAAATCATGAATGAGCCATGCCCTTGACAAACCGGCGCTAGCAACTATTTGTTGTGCAAGTCTCCGTTATTGGACGAGTAGGAGTCAGTCCCTGTTTACGCCACAGAAGACTCAGTCTATACAGTCCATCTCGTCTGGAGGTAAAGCACTTTTTCTCTGTAATAGTAGATTCAATACCTTTAATGGACCGCGGGCAGGAAGGACGAGGCCGAGGCTGGTCTGGTATTTAGTTCAGTTGGTACCCTTCAAGAGTGCTCTGGTCAAGGCTGCAGCCCTGCCAAAGCAAGGATTTGGCCATGCCCGGACTTGAATTCGGTGTCAGGAGGGACCCTCCCAGTAACTGGTATGACGGACTCTCGATGAAAGATCGTCGGCCAGCGGCAGACAAACCCGCGTGTATACGATATTCCTTGTTCCTTCCGCGGATCAGGATACTGATGAAGGCGGTACATTGTCGGTGTTGGCCACCAGCCCGGTGCAGCTGAATATGCCCATCTCTCCCGGTCCGGTATTCACAGAAATCTGCCGGATGCCTACTGTACCTCCATGAAGCATACAATGATCTCGGACGATCTTCACGGCCTCCAGAAAAGTCCGCGGACTTGAGGAGCAGTGGCGCCAGGAAGTGGGTAGTGAGTGATCGCTTAGTCAGTGGCTGCACCATGTAATACTTGCTTGCAGCTGTTGACACTTTAATGATTGGTTGCAATGGTTTCCATATTCTTCCTTCCTTAGTACAAATCATCCAAAAAGACTGTGTTGGAAGATTGTATATGTTGACTCACCGCTCACACAGTCTAGAGACAGGCCGGTATTGTCAGACTGAAAGCACCCCAGACTTCCCCCTCTGGTAATATCGATTCCTCGTAGAGAGCAAGTCAGCTTATTGGGAAAAGGAGATTCAATGTTGATCGAGCAGGATATCCTGGCCTAACGAATGGGATGCCCAAACCACAACAATAGTACACTTAAACCACGAGCAAACATAATTTGAAAGAGCCTTCCGGTAAGCAATATTCGATGCCACTCCACCCACTTCATAAACCTCTTGGGAGGTACCATGACAGTTGAAATAACAGTTGAGGCCTTTCCGTGAGTTTTAATTTCCGCACCAAGCACGAACGTTTCGTAGAATGCCCTGGAGATGGGTCTGACGCGGCCAGTGCCCCCCTCCCCAACCCCTCCTCCCGGCTGGGGGACATTTCATTGCGCCTCACAACTGCGGTAGATTGTGCACTCATGAGGCGCGGGACAGGGCAGCCACCTGGTCCAATCGGCATCTACCCCGGGTTGATCTGGTAACGTCTCTTCTCTGAGCCACATTGGCAGAAGAGGTTCCAAGTATAAAACCACTCGCCATCGTGTTATCCGGGCGCGGTTCGACCAGGACCGACCCTTTCACAACACCACTTCAACATCATCCATCATGTCGCTGGAGGCTAAAGTACAACACTTGCTTGATATCGAAGAAATTCGCGACATTTCGAAGCGCTACAATCGCTACGCAGACGCCGCAGACGGCGACCAGTTCGCTGCCCTCTGGACCGACGACGGCGAGTTCGACATAGTCGGGGACAAAGTGTATCGCGGTCACAATGAGATTGCATTTGCCTGTCGTGCCGCGACCGAGGTGCTACACTTCGCGGTCGACTCTGAAATCACAGTGGAGGGCGACACGGCAGGTCAGATTTCCAAGCTGATATTGTTCCACCGGCAACCCGACGGCCAGTCCGTGGAGTTTGCTTGCACCACTACCATCACCGACAAACTGGTCAAGATAGGAGGAAAATGGTTTTTCAAGTCTCGACGATCACATACTGACGTAGTGTTTCCGGTTGCGATCAAGAAGCTGGGCCTGGTCCGATGAAGACGGTTGCTTGGGAAAAAAATTTGCTGTTGGGCTGTCCATGCCCATTGCCACGTTTTCGTGGACGACCCGCCAACTCTGAAGTCTTCAACAACTTGCCTGAGCGCTGTTGGTGTTCTTGTATATTCGTCCTTTAGTTATCCATCACCGTTGGAACTAGAGTTGGACGGTAGCTAGACCACCTGAGCCTTGCGGGCGTGACTACGTCTGTGAATTCAGAGACACGACTATTCTAGACCGTTTGGCTTCCTATCCACCCTGTCCTTGTTCATGCCCTACTCGGGCGCGTCGACACAATGGCTCTGAAGTCCATGGGCCGGATTTCAATCTCCGTGGTCCTCCGCATCGGGAATTAAATTCCGCCCGCGTGGACTCCAGGTGGCACTCCTAAAGCGGACTTCAACTATTTTCCACGGCCGCGGCCTATCTTCGGTGCCGTCGTTGATGCCGCAAAGACCGGCCTGCGTCATCTACATGCTGTAGGGCGAGGCTCCGAGACGCCACATATTGAGTGCGAGAGTAAGCTCAATCTACGTTTCGATCCCTCCTAACTCCACTCCGGGAGTCATGCCCCTTCCGAGGTCGAAACCCGCCGTCATGGTTGGCCCGTTTCCCTGCTTCCAAAGCCGACGAGTAAGATCTTTGCCGTTGACCCTCTTCACCATTGACTCGAAGACAAGGCCTCCTAACAGAAGAGGGAGATACATTCAAATGAATTAATGTCCCAATCTTCGTCCTTTGGACAGATTTCATTTCTTTGAATTTGCTCCTTTCAGGTCTTTCGCTGCTGACGCATTCTTGGGAGAAGCCAATGGGTTCAAATCAAAAGTTCAAACCGCTGGCTGACACGCTGCTCTTCACACCGCTGCGTGTGGGCAGAATGAACTTGGAGCACCGTGTGGTGATGGCGCCATGTGGTCGATTACGGGCAACAAGATTGAGCGAAGGCGTGTGGACTACCAACGATCTGACGGTCGAGTATTATTCGCAACGGGCGTCCAAAGGAGGATTGATAGTGACAGAATCCACACCCATCTCCAGACTGGTAAGGCAGGATTCCTCCTCACGGAGCGGATGTGTCCCGTGCGGTGGAGACTGACTCCTTTTGTGCAGGCTGCTGGTTATCCGGGCATCGCGGGAATATTTACGCCAGAGCAGGTGGCCGACTGGAAGAAAGTCACACATGCCGTGCACAGCAAAGGCGGATTTATTTTTTGCCAGATATGGCATACCGGAAGGGCGACGATTCCTGAATACTTGGGTGGGGAGACTCCCCTCAGCTCAAGCAATCTTCCACTTCCAACGAAATTTATAGCACCGGGTCCCAAAGAGTATGACGCGGCGCCCCCCAGAGCGATGACCAAAGAGCAGATCGCGGACGTGGTTCGTGACTATGCTGTAGCCGCCGAAATGGCCGTGTCAGCCGGGTTTGACGGTGTCGAAATTCATGGGTGAGTGAGCATGGGCCATCAAGGTGTTCTTGAGGGGGAGACCATACATCGCTAATGCCGTTGACAGAGGAAATGGCTACCTCATAGACCAGTTCCTGCACGACAACATCAACACTCGGACCGACAGATATGGCGGGTCTATCGAAGGCCGTTCTCGTTTCCCGATCGAGGTCATCAAGGCAGTGTCGTCTGCAGTGGGAGGGGACCGGACGGGAATCCGTTTGACTCCGTTCAACTATTGGAATGGCACCCATGACAGCGACCCCATGCAGCACTGGGCACACCTCTGCGAGAAGATCATCGCGCTCCCGCCAGAGCAACGTCCGGTATATGTGAACAGCGTCGAGCCCCGATTTGACGAGATCCTTTCAGAGGAAGAGAAGCTCAAATCACTCTCTCAGTCCAATATCGCAGTGAGGGCGACAGAAATCCGCCACGCGGCGGTCGAACCAGTGTTATCCTTGACTCCCTTCCGACATATCCTCCAAAAGGGTGGAATCCGCTTCTTCATCGCCGGGAACTACAACCGCGACAATGCGCTGCCGGCGGTCGAGAGAGATCTGGCCGATGGGATCATATTTGGGCGCAATTTCATCGCCAACCCGGATCTGCCTCGCCGGCTGGCGGAAGGTCTGCCTCTGAACCGGTGGGATCGATCAACCTTTTATTCAGCCGACCCTCCATCGAAAGGATATACCGACTATCCGTTTTGGTCCAGCCAGTTGTCTGCTCCAGTCGTGGCGTCTGTCGGTTAGGATATCCATCGATGAGAATGCTTTGGTCCAATCTTCATCTAACATTTTGTATCTCGTTCTTACCCGAAATTTGGTCGATGAATTCAGCAACTGGTGGGTCGAATATCCTCGCCCACGAAAGGGAAAGGGTTGGTCGGGATAATTCAATATCGGCTCCGAGTCTAGGAGCAATAAAATAGCGATAAGAGGCTAGACGGTGCCAGGACATTATTTGGCGGGCAGAGATGTCGCACACGGTCAAATATTTGCCGGAAATACGCGTCCGGCTCCTAACCTTGGCTCAATCTCATTGTCAGAATGTGTGAATCAGTCGTTCACCTGAGCACCAAAGTCGAGGAATGATGGTGGGAGAAGGATGCCAGCGCGAACGCGTGGCAGCCTAGCAGAAGGGCATTCAACTAAGTCAATATGGGAATCCAAGGCGGACTGCAAGGCATGGCAGTCGTCAGCATCGAAGACGTCTATAGAAACATGGGTCTCCTAAATAGGCCTCGGAGCGTTCTTTATAGCCCCGTGCCGATGACGTCTGCATAACTGCCCGGGCCTGGGCGCTGCGCCTCAGCCTCCCTTGGTCAATCAGTCAGTTGTTCACAGCGTGACGACAACTCATCAGGGTATTCTCGTGGCTGTGCCGGACCATGACTGGCAACCGTTTATATGCCCGACACTTGCACCTTGTGGAGAGACACGTCCTCGCAGCGTGTATCGTCTCAGCCAGTCACGAGCTTTACGGCGTGAGAGTCCTCTTCTAAAATTCCTTGCTTCGTGCATGTGTCGAGTATGCTGGACGAGAATCTTCCCAGTGCGTTACGCTCTCTCCCCAGTGTCGCCGTGCTGACTGATGCCGTGCCTGCAGCCTTTGTCTTGAAACCATCCTCGAACAAACCCAAACAGAACTCGACTTTCTTGTATTCCCAGTACGGCTCCGAATTCGAACCGTCATATACGTTGCGGCACCTCGATCCCGACCGACATGCTTCGAGAAACCGTTATGCGGCAGCGTTGTACGACGCATTCAACCCCGAAGTCCTGTATGCGGAAGTCCTCCTCATCCCCGAATGGACGCAACCCTCACCACATGCGGATCAAGCACGGATGAACGACGTGCCACCTCCTCCCGAGCCGGTGCTCCCATCCGAGTTTACGATTCAGCTGTACAATCCCGACCAACAAGTGCTGGTCCGGCACAAAGCGGCCACCTGGAACACGGCGGCTTCGTGGGAATTTGAAATGCCCCAGCAAACATTTCGCACTCCTTCCGCCTCGGCCCTGGATCGGGGTCAGCATGATCCTGCGGCATCGGAGATTACTCCCAAGATCGGGTTCAAGTGGAAGAAAGACAGCAAGTTGTCCAAGGATTTGGCCTGCTTTCTCTCGGGGAAGAGCACGAATCCGGATGGGAGCAAGAAGAAAAACAGGGAGCCAGACATCACGGTGGCCATCTTCAAGGGCCTGAAAGAGGTCACTCTCTATGAACCTAACCTTCCAAGGGTCGAGATGGAGGATTTGAAAGGGTTTGAAGTGGTCTTATTGCTGGGCGCCGTCGTCATCAGAGACGTATACTTTGGCTCCTTGAAGGAGACCTTCAATCTGATGAGCGGTGGACGAAGATTGAGTACCACCAGTTCGATCACAGACACCTCAGCCCATGTCCCAGGAACCTCTGCGAAACCCGGGACATCCCAAGGGGGGCCCATGCGTGACCCCCGAGTTCCGCCGACGGACCCGCTGAGTCAATGGGAAATCGATGTGGAAACCGCTCGACTGCGGCGGCAGGCGGCCGAAGAGGAACGGAACCGGAGAAGACGAGAGGAGGGCGAAGAGAAGAAGATCAGGAAAATGCTGGAAGACGAAGAAAGAGAGCGACGACGGCGCCAGGCCGAGGTCGACAAAGAGACCGAACGTCTCAGGCGCCTATACTGGCAAGAAGACGCATCCGCCCGCCCGACGCTTGCGCCGACCGACCCTCACCAGCAAGAATATCACTCCGATCCAAGGCTGTCAGCCTACCTCCAGACCCAGTCGCCGCAAAGCTCCTGGGGAGGCTATGCACCTGGACCGTACATGTCGGGGGCGGCGGCCCAATCAACCTTTCTGAGCCCCGCGTCACCACAACAGCCCAAGCTCAAGCAGAAGTCTAGCATTTTCAGCTTCCGGCGCAAGAGCGATGACGACCCAGGCAAAATACAGAAAAAGAGAAGTTCTCTGTTCTGAGAATTCTTGAATCTGTCCTGCTAATGGATGCCACTTCAACACCCCGGCTGCCCGACGCGACATCCTGAACCAAGCCTCTCTCGCAGTCGCTGGTTGCCATCCACGGTTCGATGCGGATCGAAAAAATGCGCTTGTTCCTTGCCGCCCTTGATGTTGATCGGCTGGAAATGGCCTTAGGAGAGACCGCACGCCCTCGTCTCGAACATGTACGGGGCAGTCACCGGATTCTGTTGACGCGCCATTGAACGTCGCGAATGCATTGGCAAACCATCCGACTCCTACCATCCAACTCTCGGCGACAGTGGATGAGGAATGACCTCGACGCCTGGCAAGTCGAGTGTCTTTGGCTTTCTAGTCAGCCAGTCCTCGACCCCGTCGACTTATAACTGGGAACACCAAGAGGTGTCATCGAACCGATAGCGCAGTGGGCCATGAATAGATGGCGCCAACTTTCGACGTCTTGTCCTCGATGGACGAGTGTCCATCACGAGAACGGGCACTCCCGATACGGTCCTTTCGCCACCGACGAACCATGATCGTCTGGGAGCGGGACCTTCCGCCGGGCCGTCATGAGCACTTGCAACGTTGTCGAATCAGCTTGTAGGCTCAATGTTGAGACCTCGTCATTGCGACGAGTGAGAGCGTCTGTCTCGGCGAGGACGACGCCGATGACGACCATTCCTCCCCTGCAGCTCCATGGAGAGGTGCTTACCGGACAATTCGGGGTGGATGCTTATGCTCTCATTGGTAGGAACGTGGTGAATGCGGGGAGTCTTTCATCACAAAGAGTCTTGCAGGAACGTTGGCTGACAGGAACTGCCTGGGCCGACTGGACGGACGAGGTCGCAGTTACATGATCTTTGCGAGCTACAACCACACATTACCGTTATAGCCCAGTAAACAAATTCTCAAACTCACCGAACAAATCCATACCCTAGGAATGGAGGAGAAAGTCTATGAGCGGACGGGTACAAATATTGTATTCACAAGAGGAGCCATCTTCTGGCTTGCTGGAGAGAGCGGTGGGCCAAGGAATTTTGAGGACTAATGCCAGTCAGTGTGTAGTCTCAACTTTGGCGATCCCTGTCAAGCTGATGCCAAAGCGGCTGAGCGGGACCTCGGTGTGCCCGCCTTGTGTCTTCATGTGTTGGCAAGGCCACCCACCATAACTGTGCTGCAAAGAGCCTTTGCTTTTCCGACGACCTGATGGCCACTGAAAGACTGCTTGTCAGAAGTTGGTGAATCCGAATTGTGTGGAACTCAAACTAGTTTCTGTGGCGTTCAAGTGTGTAGCTGTGGCGCTGCGCCAGCCACCGAGATTGGACGCGACAATCGAAGATCACTGCCAACAAAGCGCTCCCGACCTACTCAGCTTCCTGCAAAGCATCTGCAGGTTGCGCGGCGGTCACCTGATTACGGTCTCTATCGCCATCCAGCCATCGAAATGATCATGAGTACTCATATTTGATGCCGACGTGTTGAACTAGTTGATGCCGATTCCATGACTGACGACTTACCTAATTCCCAACCCTTGATATCTTGGTGAACGCTTGCTTGTTCAAAATGGGCAAATCCAGTTCAGGCAGACAGAGGAATGGATCCGAGGCCTCAGCGAGATCTGAGCGCAATCGGAACGAGGAGGATGACTACAGCAGGTCGCGCGCTCCCACGACCGATTCGCGTTCGAAATCAGGTCGCGGCGAGGACAGCGAACGTCCTGAAGCTTCCGACGCCTTCTATTCTACGTCGAGGAGCCCTTATGCTGGAGGGGCGACGCCTTCGGCGGTGTCCAGCTATGCGACCGCCTACTCCAATGAACCCGGTGCCGCGACTTATCGACCGATGGATTTGGCCGAGGCCGACGGTGTGAGGGACAACGGAGAGAAGAAGGCAAAAGAAATGAAAAAGGAATCTAAGAGTGACCGGAAAGGCAGCAGCAAGAGCGAGAGAAGCCGGGGTGTGGATGATATTGATGACAAGCCCAGGAGCGCTGGTCGGGGAGACAGCGGACGAAGTCGTCGCGATTCCCGCGGCCTGAGCAAGTCGGACAGGAAAGAAAGCTCGCGAGCATTCGGCGACAACGACGCCGCCCTCCCCCAGAACCAGTTCCCTGGCGAGGTTCCCGCCACGTATTCCCAGCCGTATCGACCACCGGGACTGGGCCTCGCGTCGGACTATTATGGCGACCATGGCGAATCCGTCGCCTCCCAACCGGGTGTGCGTCCCGATGCGCCAAATATCATCATCCCTGCCGATCAGGCGCACCTTCAAGAGCCGAGTGTCGAGGCCAAACCGCCTCCGGAGCCGAGCAGCCAAGGTCAAATTGGGGCCGCTGCCAGCTATTATGGCATGAACGGCGGCATCAGTGACGACGGCGCTCAGTCGACACCGTCCAAACCGCCTCGCAAGTCGAGTCTGAAGCCTAGCAAGCATAGCAACCACGGTGCCAGTCCACGAACGAGTCCGGGACCCGAAGGGAGGATCTCCAGACCCAGTGGCTGGAGCGGGACGGGGCCTGCGAGTGCGACACCTCCCAGACCGGTTGGCCTTGCCGCAGACTATTACTCGGGAATGAACGAGGGCACAGCTCAGAGCACAAATTACCAGAGTACATCCTCCTATTCTGGTGTTCAGCCGAGTCTGTCCGGCGCACCCCCCCAGCCCTCCAACATCCCCTTATACGGAGCGGCCGCTGTGGCAGGTGTCGCCGGCGCGGCTGCGGGCGCGTACTATGCCGGCCACCACAATCATGCGGACAGTCAATCTCAGTCCTATGCCACAGGGCCTGTTCCGGGCTCCGGTCCCAACCAGTCCGAATTCCCGCCAACGCAACAACAGTATCGCCACCGGCATCGGCATCGGGGTCTATTTGGAACGGTTGTTGACTGGTTTCGTGACCCGGAGGGCGTGGCCGAATTTGAAAGGTACTCGGAAGCAATTGGAGTGTGCAAATACTGTTTCGATCCCAACACCACTCCCGCTGACGCACCACGGAAGCACCATCATGGTCGGCGGCGACCTTCTCCCAAGAGCGGATATGCCAGCAATACTCGTGTGGATAAACCCTACAGATACGCATCAGATGAGGAGCGGCAAAGACCATCCGCCATGAAGAAAGTTGTGACTGGCGGTATCGTCGGGTACGGCACCGCGAAGATCGGTGACGCCATTTACAAGCAGAAGCACGGCTTTGACGACTCCTTCTCCGTCAAGTCCGGACAGCGCACGAGTCAGAACCGGGTCAGCTTTGCAGAGGACGAACAAGGATACTCGGTGGTCGAGAAAGTGAGAAAGTCGTCCACAAAGGACGTCAGACCGGTATATCAACACGAAGGACAGAAAATCGGACGAGCGAATAAAAAAGCCGAGAAAGCATCCAGCCGACGTTCATCCAGTTCCAGTCTGTCCTCTCGTGGGGGATCTTCTGCTACAGCCCTGGGCTTGGGGGCAGCCGCCGGCTTCCTCGCAGGTGCTGCAATCGATGATTATGCAGGACGTCCAAGTCGAAGTGGGAGCCGCGGTTCAAAAGAAGAATATTACTCGAAGCGGGTCTCGCCCAGACATTCCTATGTCAACATAACAACACCAAAGTCTGGCCCATTGGGTCTGGGTAATTTCTTCAGCCCATCCGCCAATGTGAAAAAGGGCAAAAGACGCAAGGGTATCTTCAATTTTGCCAATTCCTCAAGCTCGTCCTCGGACGCCGACCTGGCGTTTGGCGAAGGGACAGTGCTGGTGCGGAAAGATTCACGAAACTCCCGATCGAGGAAAACGTCAGGAGCGCGAGAAGACGGTTCGACTGCTGATTTACGGCGTCTCACCCGCACGGGATTCGGCCTGGCAGATGAAATTGACCAAAGACAGAAAGCAGGTAAGACCAAATATGACTCTAACATTTCACCAGGGCGAGATGTGGAACGTAAGAGCGCGACCATGATAGCGCTTCAGGATCACGAAACGACGACTGATGACGACAATGACCCAGCTTGGGAAGATTACCACGACGACGATCGACTAGATTCTCGCATTGACGCTGCGCTGGCCTATGGTGGTCTGTCATCAGTGCAACAAAGCCAGGAAACTGTCTTCTCAACTCAAGGCGCGTCGGATCATCTTCCTCCTATGCAAGAGCTCGAACCCGTCCCGACACCGGATCTGATCTTCGCGCCGAAAGTACCACCCAAGAAGGAAAGCCCTCGAAACCGTACCGGTCCCCATTCGGGGGTGGTTCCTTCATCGATGCCGCTATACCATCCACAGCCCGTCGCACCCGTTTCTCCATATGTCTATCAATCGCCGTATGAAACGGCTGATGTCGGAAAGCAGTCGATCGGTTCGGATAAGGCGGCCGCCGAGCCGTATGGACCACAAATCTCTCGTACTGAAAGTCCGAAGCAGATGGGCCCGGATGAGTTGGGCAGGAGTGGGTTTGTTCGTGAGGACCAGGCCTTCAATAGGCCTCAGCTCCGTGATTCAAGTGCGGCCAAACCACTGTCAAGGGAAGGCCGAAGCAATGTGAGCTTCGATCTCACCGAGGAGCAGATCGAGGCAGAAAGAAAATCAAAAGAGAAGGATGAGAAACGGCGGTCCCGGCGCCCCGAGGAAATACGAAAGTCCGCTGAAGCTGCCACGCCAGAGACGCCCAGGGCCGGACGAAATGAAAGCGCAAAGGCAGAAACCGTGCGAGTGAAATTGTCTTCAGCCGAAGCGAGGGCCGCTCGCGAAGCTGAGATTGAGCGAGAGCTGCAACTGCTTTACGAAGAAGACCGGCGGCAAAACGAAGAGCGTGAGCGCAAGCAGAGAGAGGAGGAACACAAGTCTAAAGGAGAGTCTGTTGGCCTTGGTGGTGTCGGTGCGGCTGCAGGCATTGGCATGGTTCTCGGCGCACTTGCTAGTCGAGACAAGCAAAGCAGCTCTAGTGAAGACGACAAGAAGTCCAAACGAAAGTCGAGCTCGAAGAAGAGCAAAGACCGCGACAAATCACCCGCCACCCAGACTCAACAGGAACGGATTGCCCGTATCGCGGCTCAACGGGTTAGGTCGACGCCCTCGCCGGTGCACGAAGATTACCACACCTTTTTTGTTCCAAAAGACGTAGCCGAACATCTCAAGGAGCACAATGACAAAGCAGAGCACCAGGACGATATCGATGCGACTGTGCTTGAGATTGTGCCGGGAGGCGCATCGAAGAGTCGGCACATCTTTGACCCTTTCACCTATCGGCCTTTTGGACTGGATCCTGATGATGACCCCAGCCTCTTTCCTTGGCCGGTGCCAATACTGGACATCATCGGGCCTACTCCTCCGGGTAGTCGTGTCCATAGCGACAGAGGAGATGCCAGTCCCATTGTGACTGCAAAACAGGACGAACTCCCGGACGAACCAGTGGGTGAAAAACGGGAGAGGAAGATCAGCACAGGGTCGAAGGTCACTTGGGCTGATCATGACACTTATGAGAATGGAGCTCAGACCCCTGAGCATGAGGCCTCTGATTTCATTGTTGACTCTGGAAAGGACTACAACTTGGTGGGGAGCGGAGCCGGATCTCAGGCAGAGCAAGCGTCCTCTCAAGATGAGCCGCCGCCCAGCGGCAAGCTCAGGCGCGTATGGACTCTCGATGATGATGAACCAGAAACTGACCTGAAAAACCATTCTGTTCCGCTTCAGACGGAAGAGCAGTCAGAGCACATCACTTCTGGAAAGGACTTGGGAGGCCAATCGTCGCGGCAGCCGACGGACACCCGGGATCTTTCAGACGAAACTGAGCCACAACAAATTGATCTTGAACCTTCTCCAACCATAGAGGTGTCCCTTGAGGATCTCTTGGGAAGACGGACATCCCATAACGGCCCGTTTACAGAGACTGTGAATGGCATCGATATCACGGGCGACTACAATGGTGTAGATGTGCCCAAAACAGGTCACGGGTTTGTGGAAGACGAAGAGCTGCCTGAGACGCCCACGGAGGAAACGCGGTCGACGCGCCCTGCCGAAGATGAAGCTGGACGGGCGGACATGGATGCGACCACCACCTCTGTGCGTGAGAGTGAGAGACAGACCGCGGGGCAAACCCCATCGTCTAGTACAGCGGCTAAAGAAGCCGTGGCGAATCCTGACACAGACACCGAAGATACCGTCGGACCACACATACCCGGAGACTTCCGTTCTTTCGCCTCTGCCGTGGATCAAAAGGTCGCTTCACTATCATCTGCGGCAGTTGTAGGGGCTGCTTCGGCCGTCCTGGCTGCTGATGCAACGAGAAAAGCGCCCGACTCCGCCCTTGGGGAAAGAGAGAGTCCGCGGACGACAACAAGGGAGGATCATATTTCGAAGCCGAAGCGCGCCAGCACTTTCGAGGACGCGAGACCCGAGTCGCCGAAGCCCTCACCCATGACTGAATATCAGTCCGATCCTGAGGATTGGGAACGCTCATCAAGCCGCAAGAGGAAACAGCAAAAGTCGAAATCCGCATCCAGCGACATTGGAACTAGACCATCCCGTTCAACGAGCTTGAATAGCGCCATCGCTGCCGGTGCAGTAGCCGGAGGTGACGCCTTTTATGTTCATGAGAAATTGAATCGCCACAAGTCCCGCGAAGAGAGAGAAACGTTTGATGAGGACGATGCCAAATCTGTCGGGAGCAGCAAGGCGACATCACGGAGCGAGGATAAGAAGCTGCGACGAAAACAAAAACGCCAGTCAGAGAGCTTTGACGACGACACTCGTTCTGTTACCAGGACCCCTAGAGAGTCGCAAAAGAAAAGCAAGGAGAAGAAGTCTGGTGGTATTCTCAGCGGTTTGTTTTCCAGCAGCAAGAGCGATGTCAGTACGAGCAGCAAACGCAGTTCAAAGTCGTCCAAGTCGGAGGGAGGAGCCGATGGAGAGCGTTCGGCCAACGGCGGTCCCAAGAAGGACAGGTCCAAAGACAGGGATGTCGACGACGTCGCTTCGCTAGTTTCAGAACCTATTCGGACAAGTCGGCGAGACTCTAGACCACTGGAGCAGCAGACAGTCCAGCCGCCAGTCGAGTCTAGAGATCAGAGCGTTGATGACGGGTTCGTGTCTGCAGAAGAAGCTGTCGACACTGGGAGTACACAACTTGCTGACGGCGAAGAGTCTTTTTTAGCGGATCGCCCCGAAATGCCACAACCAGAGACCATGGATATGCCAATGGGTACTGATGGCGTCTCGGGGCCTGAATCCGAAAGACACTCATCAAACCAGACGCAGATCCGCTCTCCAAGTTCGACTCCGGAGGAACTTTATTCCAATGCTGTCCTCCCCACCGTACAGGACGCGGAGGGGGGACCAAGGACGGCCAGCAATACCATCATCCAAGAGCAGTCAACAACAGCAACAGCAGCAACCCCATCGACAGCGTCACGTCGGCTTTCCGCAATTCGGACCACAGATTCCCCTTTCAGCCCGATGACGAACAGCTCGCCCACTGCCGTGCCTATACACTTTAAACGTCCCATAGCATCACCAGGTGCCGTACGCGGGTTCACGAGTTCCCCAGTTGCGTCGCCAAGTTCCCCGTTGACAACTCCTCGTACCCGGCAAGGACGACCAAAGTCCACCGAGTTTCGGTCAGGAAAAGAGTTTCGACCGCTATATCTTGTGGAAAAACAGCACGTCACCAAGGGCGCGACTCCGGAGATGGACGAGGAATACCCATCATTGCCCTCGAGCAAAACTAGTTCGGCACATCCGTCCATGGAAGACTTGCGAACCGAAGCTCAGTTATATGACTACCCAGAATATGACACGCCTACCAAAATCGGCCCTGAAATGTTTCAAGATCGAGGACGACGGTACAGCTTGCCCCATTGGCACGAAGAGGAGGCGAAAAGACGTGAATCTCCAGAATATCTGGATTCCAGATCGGCCACCCCCGTTCCGGCAGAGGTCCAAAGAGCTCGTGAGATGCATGAGAGGAAAGAGAAGCTTAAGTACGAGTTTCACTCTCCCAGCGAGTTACTACAAGACCCATCCCTTCATCCAGAGCTTCCCCAAGAGCATGAGGAAGAGAGACCACCGAGCCCACTACCAAGCACCGTGAGCACCGTGAGCACGGATCATGACCAGGATTACATAAGTGCTCGAAGCAGAAGTCAATCACCGGTCAGGTTCAGAAGCAGAAGTGAGACGCGGAGGACCAGATCAAGATCACCCTCGAAGACTCCTTCTTTGCGGGATACTTTGTCTGCTGCCGGTGCTGGTGCTTTAGCTGGTTCAGTCTTCGGCATTGTCGCCGACAAGGTCCTCCAGGATCGCGTAAACGACGCGCCGCGAGCGGAACAGCCCATTACACACGATGACGCGACAATGTCTCTAGGACTCCCCTCGGTGGAAACTACTGATATTCAGTCTTCAACTCAACCTCTGGTGGATGACAAGCCTGGCTTCGAACCCCCTTTGGTGGAATCTGAGCCACGAGATGCTATCGCTGAGCCGGACGTATCTGACGACTTTGCTGCCAGCCGGGGCGCCAAAGATGACGACAAGTCTCCAGCCACGATCGCGTCGACAGAGAAGCTAGAAGGCGAGGGGAAAGAACAGTCAAGCTCGATGCTGGAAGAGGACACAGGAGCACTACCGCTACAGCCGTCACTCCTGTCGACAGCGCCGGTCGCAAGCCTCACAGTTACATCTGAACAGGCATTGGCAGCGACACTTCCCAGACCGCAGGATACCACTGCTTCCGTAACAGACCGTGGCAGCCTCGCTACAGATACCAGTGATGCGAATGTTTCCTCCACAATTGACCTCGAAGCTGAGAGTCGTAAGGACCTACAAGTCAGTACACCGATGGAGAAACAGAGCGAATCTGCACCTCAAGAAGAGAACTCAGAGGAGAAGACGAAAGAAGGACCGGAAAGTGTCACTGTCGAGGATGCTGTGGCGAGTCCCGCCTCAGCACCGAACGAAGGCGAAACCCTGACAAAGTCTCACAGCGATCAAGCCCAGGCAGAAGAGGTATACTCCGCATCTGAAAGATCAACAGACCTCGTGGGTCTAGTACAAGATTCTACATATATAGCGCCTGACACCGCTGTAAGTGCTCCTTCCGGTCTGTCAGACGTGACAGAAATGGTCCCAACTCAGCCTCTGCTCGAACAACACACTGTACCCGAAGTGTTTGGTGGTGAGACCGCGGCGGCAGATCTCGATCAAAGGAAGACTGCTCTTACAGCACAACTGGCCGAGGCTAGAGAACTCAAGGAACTGGAGCTAGTACGGTCTAAAGAAGCGGCTCAGGATACAATTAACATCGACGACGCAGCTCAAGTACCACTGCCAGAAGATAGCGAACCAGAAATCGAGGTCGAGACGCATGCTTCACTCCCCGAAAATTCATCTGTGTTGCAAGGGCCGTTATCTGCTCCGTCGCAGGACCAAGTCGATTCTGCGTACATTGACCATGGGCCTCTTGAGGAAGCTTTTGACGGAGCTGTTCGTGCAACAGGATTGAGTCAAAGCTCGAGCAGAGAGGACGCGCCTGAAGCATTTTTGTCCAAGAGGGATGACGGACCACTCACGCACCATGAAAACTTGGAGTTGGTCAAGGAAGCAAGCCCGGCCGAGCCGCCGACCACCTCTCCACCGAAGGGGGATGATCAATTGGATGATTCTATGCCGAGCAAACCGCAGTCCAAGAAATCCAAACGAAGAGATAAGCAAGGGAGCAAACGCGGACGCGTCGAACGCAGTCAGAAACCCCCGTCAAGAGAGGAGACATCCCTGTCTGAGAAACAATCAAGCCAAAACAAGGGGCTGGAGAAACAGGAAGGAGATGGGCGCACAGATATACCCTTGTTGCACTCTTCACCATCAGACGATAGCCGTCTCCGAACGCAGGTCGATCTGCCCATGCTCGGTCCGAATCCATTTGGAAACGACTTTGAGCTCATGGACGACGAGATCGTCGCTTCGCCTACGGCAATTGAACCCAAGGACTCTGTTATCCTGCCTGAAGAGAATGCGAGTATGAGAGCGACGGTTCCAGCGGAGTTCGAGGTGGAAAAAGGGATGGCAGATACGTCGCCAGGCGAACCCACTGTACATCCAGTCATGAATGCTCTGGAGGCATCAGAGACTGCCGAAGCTCCAGCGCAGACGGTGCCGGTTGAGTCCAATGAGTTACAAGATGAGACGACACGACTCTCAAGTGACTCAGCCACTTCTCCCAACGAGGGACGTAATAGGGAGGCAATGAGCCAAGTGGATATCTCGGACTTGGGAAGGCCCGCGGACTCTGACAATGTCTGTGCACAGACTGAACAGAAGCTTGGAGCCACGGTTGGGGACCAGCCTTCTGTGGCTGCTAATGCCACACAAGAACCGCCGCTGGGTGATAACCCACCTGATATTGTCGAAACGGTTGAAAAGGAAGTCATCACCGACAACAATGCCAATGCTGTTGCGGATCAAGTTGAAACTTCAAAGGAGGGAGAAAATGTTCCTTCTTCTGACCATGAACTCGCCGAGGGAGGCCTTGCTGGTGGAGAGGAAGATCGGAATATCCAGGCAGAGGAAGAGCTCCAAGTGGCGTCCCGGAACCAATCAAAGAGAGAAAAGAAGAGAAAGTCAACACGAATGAATCTCGCCACACCTCAGTCATCTCAAGAGGGGTTGACGTCAGGGCAGATCTTGCCTGGTCCATCCGATGAACCGGGAGAAAAGATTGAAGAGGACTCCTGGGCTGTCCCCAAAAAGCCTTCTAAGAAAGATCGGCAAAAGCTCAAAGCGGAGAAGAAGAAGAAGAAGAATATTCTGGAGGGATCATCTGAACCCTCAACTGATGTCGCAACCGAGAGGGATGAACCTGCCCCACCGGCAGAAGTCAGTACGCTGAAGAGAGTTGGAAGTTCTCCTGGTGAGTCTGCCTCGGCAGCTGAGCCTGAAAATTTCCCTTCCACGAGCGACTCTCGGACAGAGTCAGGCTTGCTGGAAGTGGCTGGAGACCACATACCTGGAGCGCAGCTTGTCGACTCTCAAGCGGAGAAACAAGAACCATCTCAGCCAGCAGAGCGTCTGGACTCTGACTCAGCTGATGCCTTCGTGCCTCAGCCCCAGGGAGAAGGCGCGAATATTCAAGCTCTTGAAATATCCTCCGCTAAACAGCTACACGAGGAGCCCAATTATCAGACATGGCTAGAAACAGCGAGTTCCAAGGTGTCAAACTTTCCGGCCAACCCTCAACCGACGACAATAAGCTCCGAGACACAATCACAGACGGTTGGGGCCCCAAAAGATGCTTCGGATGAAGCTGCCCCTGCTCTTGCAGACGAACAGCCTCGTGGGGAGACCGCTACTGATCTTGCAGAAGGCACAATCGAAGACAAGAAGTCGACATCAAAGTCAGCAAGAAAGTCAAAGAACGGAAAGCGTAAAGGCAAGCCCAGTCGGGAAGATAAAACTGATAGCAGTGCGGAAGCTGCTGTTGCCACATCTTCCGACGCAGTCAGTCTGACTCTTCCTCCCTCGGAAAGCGTAACCGCTGAGGATGAGATCAAGGATGTCGTGAGTGAGGACAAGAACCAAGAACAGGAGCAGATGGCCTCTATGGATAAGACTCGTCACAGCACAGAGACTGACGACACGTTCGATACTGCTACGCCCGCCAGAGAAGTAGACGTTGCCACGTCTCGTCAGAAAGAAGAGCAAACAATCTCACGGGGCAAGGGCAGAAAGGGAAAGGGCAGGGAGAGTAAGAAAGGCCAAAAAAGAACACCACAGAACACAGAGTTGCCCGTTGCCGTCCCAGCTGTTGATGCCGCCTCTGAGGGAGATGTACTTGAGCAGCAGAGCTCGATGCCCGATGCAGTGACTTTTGAGAAATCAGGCACAGCTCTTATCGAGCAAGAGGATGTATCTCCGACTCCCGTTGATATGTCACGACAAGAGGAGACAGAGCTTGAGGATCCCGCGAAGAACAAGACAACTCAGGACGGACAGACTCTCAGTCCCGTGGATGATAAGTTGGTGTTGGCCAACGAGAGCCCATCAGACAATCCAGACCAGACAGAGTCAGTTACGATATCTCCCCGGGATGCCACGACAGAGGTCCGGGATCAGGATGTTTGTGGAACGGAAGAATCCCCTGTTGCGATTGTCGAACAGGAGAGCCAGAAAGCTATGGAAGCAAGTTCGGCAGGGCTGCTGCAGACAGAAGAGCCGACATCGAACCGCCTTTCTGACATCCACCCCTCTCAAGACCGGGTGAGTGGAGATGAGGAGATGGAGAAGCCTGGCGAGGGGGGTTCTGAACAGAGTACGCACGGAAAACCTGTGGTGCCATCTGACCTGAACTCGGCTCAGCAGGTGGCGGAAGACAAGGACATCTCGTCGATCCAACAAAGTGGCCCAGTGCAATTTGAGGAACCACCTGATCAGAACTCGGCGACGGCGGACCAGTTGGCCGAGATGCCAGAAATAGTCGAGGAAAAAGCTCACCGAGAAGAACACGACCATTCTCCTTCACTTGCTATACCCGGTGGATTCCAGGATGACGAAGCCTTGGCCCCTTCAGCGCCCGATACGGTACCGCTACCGATCTCTTCAGAAGTGGACATTGACTATCAACCCGAATCGGCCGCCCCAAATATTAGACAAGACGTTGTACCCGGCGAAAGCACAAATCGAGATGCTCCGAACGAGGCTATTGAAGCACGCTTTGGAGTGCCTCCAGACGCACTGACCCAGTCTGGACTTGTTGACAGGGATGACCAAATCAAGGCCAGCGAAAAGGGAAATCTTGCTCTGACCGCTGCGATTGGTGCCACCCCCTTAAAAAGCGCTGCTATCGATGTCACCGGCGAAAGCGTTGAAGAAAAAGTCGACATTCCGTTCGTGGATAAGGACGACGAGCACGACCAAAGACAAGTTCAGATTGTCGAAGCGAGAAGTCAACAGACCACAGAAGTCTCGGGGTCTTTATCCGGTCAACGAACCAAGAAAAGCAAGGGCAAAAGGAATCGGTCTCTGGCAAAGACAGTTGAAGCTGATCGAGACTCGAATTTTGAGCTCACCTCGGAACAAGCGATGTCGGTCAAAAGTACCAATGAGAAACCTGACCTTGAAGTGAACTTGGACCAGACTTCAATGCCACCTCCTGTCGACATCCCCGAGGACGACAATCAAGGCAACAAAGAAGAAACCCAATCTCAGCAGGCCATACACCCGACAGAAGAGGGTGCGGCATCGCACCGTGTTGACGAATTCCAAGTTGACTCGGGAAAGCGACAGGATCAAGGAGATGTGTCGATGACAGAACATCTCCCCGCAGAATCGGTGGGAAAGGGTGCACTAGATGGAGAGTCTGCCCGCAGTTTGACCACAGAGACCCAAGACACGTCGTCTGCAGAGGCTCCCATTAATGCCTCGGCGGCCGATGACAATGACTTTGATTGGGGTGAGGTGAAGAAGGGGCGAAAGAAAAACAACAAGAAGAACTCGCGCTCCACCGCCGTCACCTCCGAAGGTCGTCGTAAATCGGCCAAACAACCAGGAGTTTCTTCACAGCAAGACGTCTCTGGTCTTTCCCCCGAAGCTGATGAGGGCCAGGATGGAAAGACTGCTCGATCTGACAACGCAACAGAAAATGAAGAGCCCGCCTGGGGAATGGTCGGTAAGAAGCAAAGGGGCAAGAAGAAACGCCGGGCTACTGTTGAGAGCGCTGCTGTGGAGAGCACTGCTGTTGAGAGTGTTGCTGTTGAGAGCGCTGCTGTGGAGAGCACTGCTGTTGAGAGTGTTGCTGTTGAGAGCGCTGCTGTGGAGAGCACTGCTGTTGAGAGTGCTCCTGTTGAGAGTGCTCCTGTTGAGAGTGCTCCTGTTGAGAGTGCTCCTGTTGAGAGTGCTGCTGTTGAGAGTGCTGCTGTTGCTGAGAGTGCGGCTGTGGTTGAGAAGCAAACGCCGACGATGGAGTCTGAAGATCGAAACCTAATCGCCAGGGAATTGGTCGACGAGCCTATGAGTAAGGAAAGCGAGATACAACAGCGTCGACCAACAGTAGTCGGGGAAGTGGAAGGGACTGGTATTACATCGGCCACATCTGCACATGAGATTGAAGAACGGCGGACTGTGGCCCCTGATATCTTCGACGACATTGTCATGACCAAACATGGGAAAGAGGTGGAAGCCGTCACTCCCACTCGGCCTGATTCACCCGGTCAGGATGACGAATTTCGATCATCAACCGGGGACCAGTCAAAACAGGACAAACAAGAAAAGGGAATGCTGCTCTCTTCGACGGATGGAGAGAAGGACACAATGTCAGATTTCGGCAGGGCCACAACGACTACCAGAGAAGAATCGATCACACCAGCGGGACAGCGTGAGGCTGTGACAGTACACGAGCAGATAAACATTCCGGTCGCGCCGGAAGACAGCAAAGAGGACAGTGACACATCGTCGAATGTGAGCGCAAGCACGCGTGAAAGGCGCAAGAGACGACGCTCGCCGCCGGTTTGGGCGGGAGAGGAACCGGCAGACCTCCCCAGAGAGCGAGCGTTGACACCACCGCCAGATCACGATGATATCATGGACACTGCTCTTGGGGTCGCTGCAGGGCTAGGATTTGGCGCATCCCAACACGAGGACACGGTGGTGCAACCTCGTCAATCATCCGCCTCGCCGAACCCGGACAGGCGAGAGACCAGCTCCTGGTCTTTTGCCAATCTGGGGCCCGCTTCTCACCTTGTCAAGACGGACGTCAACCGTGACAGCGGCATCCAAGTTGCAGATTCGCCGGCCATGGCGACGGCCCTAGCTCCTGGGAACCGAGACAGTGGATTCGTCCCGAGTCCTGCTACGCGAGATAGTTGGGCTCAAGAGCAAGCCAGAAACGTCGAAGGAATTCTTCTGCGACCACCACGTCCGCAGTCGCCGACCAGCTCCACAGAAGATGTTACTGCCGTTCGGCCGCGAGCTGTTTCTCCGCCGGCAGCGGACACTTCTGCTCTCCAGAGCCCGCTCAAGAGATCGCCTTCGCCCGTGGAGCCAACCTCGAAGGACAGGTCCTCTGCCCTGTTCAACTCCTCCCCTATGGGACCGACCAGCCGCCCCATGCACCTAGATCTGCCCAGGTCACCGACGACAACACCGGAACTTCGCCGTACACCGAGCATCCATGGACATCACCGCAGTCGACAGGAGTTGCGAGCCCTGGCACAGGGGGCTAGTGAAGCCGGACCGAGCGATCAGCTTGCATCGAATCTGATTGACCGCGCCGCCTCTTCTGCAGTCGATCGCGCTACGTTCGACGCTGCCGCCTATCATCCCGTCGAGCCACTCACGTCACCTGCTCGAATGTCGCTCGATACCATTCACGAGCACAAAGGGCTGGCAGCCGCCGGGAGTGGTGTGGATCTTCAGGGTGGTGCATCACGTGACGAGCCTGCCACCCCTCCGCCTAAATCGCTTGGCAGAAGCAAGTCACGAACCTCGTCAATGCGCAGCCTGCGAGGCGCTGCTGTCTTGCCCTTGGACCCAGCCGCCACCTTTGCGTCTAGCTCATCACAACGTCCTGTCGATGCAACGGAGTCAGGTAAAGCTGCCGTTGGTGACAGGGACATGGCGGACATCTACGACGGGTATGGCGCCTATCCCGGCAGCCCCGTGTCACCAACACGACCGCCGAGTGTTCGCAAACGTCAAAGCATGCAGCAGATCAGAGACCTCGAGGCCAAAGTGGACCAACTAGCCAGCGAGAATCGGGCGCTGGCCGAGGCCAAAATAATGGCCGAGCGACACGTCGAAGAGGCCCATCTCGACTACACCCGATCTAGCTACGCCGCGGAAGAGGCGCTGCAAACGGCCAATGCGCAGTTGAGGGAACGCGACGAGGAGATTTCCCGACTCAAGGAAGCGATCGCGACACTGGCGGCGACCCATGAAACGCTGAAGAACGAGCACGAACAAAGATACTCGCTCCTCCAAGATGACCACCATCAGGTACAAACACAGTGGCATGAGTCCAACAAAGAGCTCGAGACGCTTCGGTCTCAGCACACCGACCTTTCCACGGGGATGGAGGACATTGTCAGACAGGAAATTGACACGGCGCTGGCGGAAAAGAACTCCGAAATCGATCGGCTTCGAGCCGACCTGGAGCTTGCCAGAGAGGAGATTCGGAAATTGCAGTCCAAGATGCTCACGCGAGGAGCCGATGACTTTGTCGTCGTCCGTGATGAAGACTACTTTGAGACTGCTTGTGAGCAGCTCTGCCAGCATGTCCAACAATGGGTCCTCCGCTTCTCCAAATTCAGCGACAAGAGGGTCTGTTGGACCACGAATGAGGTCCGCGATGAAAAATATGTTGACCGATTTGACAGTGCCGTCTTGGATGGCTCCGATGTGGACAGTTACCTCTCCGACCGCGTCAAACGGCGGGATGTGTTCATGTCGGTAGTGATGACCATGATCTGGGAGCATGTCTTCACCCGCTATATGTTTGGCATGGACCGCGATCAACGACAAAAATTAAAACAGTTGGAGAAGAACCTGAACGAAGTCGGGCCTCCAAGCGCTGTGCGCAAGTGGCGAGCGCTGACGCTGACTCTGCTGTCCAAACGAGATGTCTTTAAGGTCGCTCGAGAGAGTGACACCGAGGCCGTGGCGATGGAGATTTTCACCACCCTGTCCAAGTTCTTACCACCTCCGGCAGAGGTGAGGCAGCAGCTGCTTGATTCTCTGTGCCATGTCCTGCAGACGGCAGTCGGCTTGTCGATCGAGATGCGGTGCCAGCGCGCCGAGTACGTCATGCTGCCTCCTTTGCAGCCCGAATACGATATCCATGGCGATCTGGCGAGGAAAGTGTACTTCAACGCCAGTTTGATGAATGAGAGAAGTGGGGAGACCACCAGCAATGAGGCGCTGGAGAACAGCCAGGCCGTGGTCAGGATGGTCCTCTTTCCGCTGGTAGTGAAGAAGGGCGATGACGATGGGTACGGAGATGAAGAGATTGTCGTCTGTCCGGCGCAGGTTCTTGTCGTGCGACCCGACACCGGCAAGAGGGTCAAAAGCTCGGCCCGCGTGGCCAGCGGAGGCAGCCAGCCTGAGTATATGAGTGTGGACAACAAAAGCTTACGGGCCGCCAGCACATACAGTCTCGCCATGAGCGGTGTAGACATGACTGGAGGGAATATGATTTAGTTCTGGCTTGGAGCGTTCGGCATGGCAGGCAATGGGTCCGTCAGAATCCGGGTTGGGCATCATGATCATGACGAAACGAATCTCCTTGCCTTTGTATATTTAGCTAGCATTTACGTTCTCAATGGCAGATCTCCATTTGTGACTTTAGACCCTCGGCGCACTTGACAGGCTGGAAGAGCAGTGACCAGGGTGCTATTTCTTGCATACCACGGACACAAGTGCATTATTGCACCGAGAGACGTCATTGTGCACACACGCCACTTCTTCAGCTACGGCTTCGGGCTGGAAAGTTTGTTCTTTTCAACCACGGCGAGTATCTCCGTCTGCAGAGCTCTGCCAATGCTGCCTACCTGTCTACCCTCTTCCGAATAGCTGGTTCCTACTCGTCGACTTCGCCACTAGTTCGATGCCTTCCTCCATTCAACCAACGCCGATAGTACTCTTGACCCATGCATCCTCTTCCGCCGCCAAATCGTGGTCCAGCCCCAGCCTCGAACGAGGCACGCGATCAAATCCGTGAAGCGAATAGTATTCGTCCTCCCGCATCTCAGCCGTCAGAGCAGCAAGCAGCGGGGCAAGCCCAAGACTCGACCACGTCGGTAGCGCCTGCAAATGGGAAAAAGAAGCGCAGACATCGAGGTGGGAAGAAGAGGCGGAATCGACGTCCGTCCTTCGTGGCACCTTCAGAGACCTCTGCCATTCACAGCATGACGGAGGGCGGTGTGGACGAGCCGCTGGTGCCGCCAGCGCCTCGCGAAGAGCCCGTGTTGAGACGACCATCAAAGTACCGAAGAATGACGGGCATTCTCAGTGATGAAAGTCTGGACAGCGAAGCACTGCTGGATCACAGGTTCGACCGATGCCATATCGTACGGATGGAATACTAGGGCTGATGATTTTTTTCCCTTTGCAGAGATCAACCACTGATGCGGCCTCGACGAGACAGTCGGCTCAATCCCGCCCTTTACTCTTCCTCACACCGTTACGGAAGTCAAAGCACAGGCAATATTGCCAGTCTATATCACGGAATTGACACCCAGGGCCGTCGAAGAGGTCCGTCGAGCCCCGACGATTCAGACCACGGAGAAATCAACGACCGAAGTCCTCTCATCCCCGGCTCCGTGACGCGCGCAAGTCCTATCGAGGTCGGATATGGCCTGTTCAAAACAAAGTCTCACACTTCCACCTTCTCGGCGGGATCGAAGCAGCAGCGACGGAGGGTTCACACGATGGGCCAGTCGGGGCCCAAATTGGATCAAGATTACGACGTCAATAATCCGCCTTCGGTGCCGGGCAGCCCCGACCTCACCGGTCAATATGATGATGTGATGGTGCCGGAAAGCAATTTCCTGACGCGGTCGCCCGATAGCAGAAGGAATCTGCCCTCGGTCGGCAACAAAGACGCCCTCATCGACATCGACCAAGATACGGCCGGAGATCGAGATGCTCATTCCGCGCCAGCGAGTCCTCGACGGCGGCCAGAAGGGATGCCGCTGCGGCGTCGGACCACCCTGCCAGTGGAAGAAGACGTCTGCTTTCCCACTGATGCGGTGTCTGAGATGGCCGAGGAAGAATTTGAGCGATCCAACGAACCATTTCCGACCCCCAGTACGAGGCGAAGACACAAACGGCGGGAATGGCCCCAGTTGTGGGTTCTGGACGAGTGGAGCCGTGAGGAAAAGGAGGAAAGGGACGGCGAAAGAAGAGCCAAGAAGGTCAGCGAACCGGTTTTGGTCGAAGGGAGGCTTCGGCCGTCCCAGAAAGCATGGCATCGCATTGAAGATGACGCCCCCTATCGATACACGTACTTTAATGAGGAGTTTGAGACCACGATACATTCTCAGACCATCTCCGAGTTGGTCCCCCCAGGCGGAAGCTTCCGCGAGTTGTTCATCCCCGACCCGCCGGAACTGAGCGACTCAAGTGACAGCGAGGAGGAAAACTTGATCGAGATCGACGACGAGGAAGCCGACAATCACAGCGGATTTTTCAGTCTCCGCGGCGAGCTGGGGCGTGAAGGCCGTCCGGACGTTGGCAGTCGTTTCAATTCCATGCTGACCGAGGCGGTCCAAAGCCGCTCGCGAGAGGCCGGCAGCAGGAACTCCCACAAGTCGTCCGGCAACGCGACACCTCTGCAAGGTCAACGCCGAAACCGAGCGTCCAAACCGAAAAAGTATGGACCGCGGCCGACGTTCTGGTTGGATGTCATGTGCCCGACAGATCAGGAAATGCGGGTGCTCTCCGTGGCATTTGGGCTTCACGCCCTCACCTCGGAGGATATCATGATGCAAGAAGCACGGGAAAAGGTCGAGCTCTTCAGGAACTATTATTTCATCAACTATCGGACCTTCGAGCAGGATGCGAACAGCGAAGACTACCTCGAGCCCATCAACATGTACGTCTGTGTCTTTCGAGACGGCATCCTCACCTTTCACTTTTCGCAGATCCCACACCCGGCCAATGTGCGACGGCGAATCCGGCAGCTTTCGGACTACCTCATTCTCAGCGCCGATTGGATATCTTACGCCATCATTGACGACATCACCGACGTCTATCAACCCTTGATCACCAATATCGAACAGGAGGTCGATGACATCGACCAATTGATCCTGAGATCCTTTCACACCACGCACGATCTGGCCGCCATGTTGGCCACGGCCAGTGACCATGAAAAGCAGACCGACGGCGGCGAGGTGGGATCCCGCGGTGTCGACATGTTGCGCCGGATTGGACAGTGCCGCAAGAAAGTCATGTCGTTGTACCGGCTGCTGGGAAATAAAGCCGATGTCATCAAGGGATTCGCCAAGCGCTGTAACGAACAGTGGGAAGTTGCTCCCAAATCAGAGATCGGCCTCTACCTCGGCGATATCCAAGACCATATATTGACCATGACCGCCAGTCTGTCTCACTATGAAAATCTGTTGTCCCGAGCACACAGTAATTATCTCGCCCATGCCAGCATCCGGATGAACGAGCGGCAAGAGCACACGTCAGATGTGCTCGGCAAGTTGACCGTGCTGGGAACCATCGTTCTACCCATGAACATTATTTGTGGCATGTGGGGAATGAACGTCAAAGTGCCGGGACAGGAGGCGGATAATCTGATCTGGTTCTGGAGTAGTAAGCCCCGATGCATGCCCTTTTCAGTCTTAAGTTGACTAACTCTATTCACAGTTGCTGCCGGTTTAGTTGTATTTGCCGTCGTCTGTTACTTTTACTGCAGGCGAGTTTATGGCATTGTGTGAAGAAGCTTGGTGGCAAGACCGCATTAGCATGGGGATAGAATATGACATGACGGCCCGTGTAGAGTGATACCGAAGTTGCATCCATGGTCTCTGGGCCAAAGCATTCATCGATCAGGAGTTGTTAGAACCGTGGAAGATGCTGTCCGCCGCAATTAATAGACATGACCAAAAAAGCAATGATCCAGGCTGTGGCCCTCTCACTCGACTTGGTCGGAGCCATTCAGTGGTCAATCAGCTATTGTGCTTGATGAGGAATTGATGGTACAAGGTGGTAACTTTATTCCGCTCCGCCAGATTGGGCGGCCCATGATAAAGGTCTGTCCTGGTGTCGTCTTTCCGCATCTCGGAAATTTACAAGCAGATTGGATATCAGGTGTGTAAATTGAAACACCACCAGCCCAAAGATTCCGGTCAACACGAGGCAATCCCATCAATATTCATGCTTTTCAACCTGTTCCCGAGCGACAGATCAAGTCCTTCTGCGCTCAGGTGATGCACTCCTGCATAATATGCCGCCGGCACCCAAAACGCCACATAACATGTCCGGTCCGGCCAGCGGTCGCCAAACGTCCTCACTCTCCACCACTACTCACTCACTGCGCACTCAGTATTCATCATTATCATCGTCGTCATAGGCACCATCTTCTTCCTCCCCGTCCGCATTGGCCGCGGTCGCCGTGGTGCCATAAGTGCTGAACTTCCGGTCCTCGGCCTCGGCGGTCGCGGCTTCCTGGGCCACGCTTTCGCAGGCATCGATCCAGTCGGAGTAGACGTCGACGGCATGGGAGAGGTAGTTGATGCCCGTCTGGAAGCGCTGGCCGCAGACCTTGCAATGGAGGTTGCCCACGCCAGCCTTCTTGTCGAGTTTCACTTGGATCGCTTTCTCGTGGTTGCAGAAGAGGCAGGTGAAGGTCGTGGCGAGAGGTTCGCGCTGGTCGAGTTAACGTGGATTCCACAAACGAATCAGCAAGACCCGGAAGGTCTGCGCACCTTTTTGGGGCCCTGAGGCTTGCGCGAGGACTTCTTCCGTTTTCCCTGAGGTGGGTTAGAATATTTCAAAAGACCTTGTCGACCTTGCACGCCTACCATTCCCCAGTGCTATGAGATGACTCTGGATGAGATCCGGCGAGGGGACTGACTGAGAGGTCACGGCTAGGCCCTAACCTAGAAGCGAAGATCTCGGGTCGAACAGGTCACCGATGCCTTGGGCAGAGTTGGTGCAGAGTCCGACCTGGTGTATTGAGGCTGATACTCCAAGGATGTCGACAATGCTTGGTTGATGTCACGTGCAGAGCCATCACATTCGGCTTTGCCATATAATATCCGGCCTAGGGTCCAGAACGCCACTGACGCTCTCTTATCAACTGCACGGCTTGCTCCGATGGGGGCCGATAAGCCGCTGGAAGCCGTCTGCTGGCCCATTCGATGTGCTGCATGCTCAATTTAGCAGAATCGTTAACCCACCTCTCCTAGCTCCTCTCGCCCTACATCCTATTCCGGAGCACGAGCTATAAATTGACTTTCCCCGACGCAGCTTAAAGAGAGATCATCCCGATCGTCAAACCCTGTGTCATCTGGATTCCCATTTCCTTGGTTGCGAAGCGTCCACGATTGTTGGGAGTCTCCCCCCGTTGCGCAAGCAATGGCTTCGCCTCAGCCCAATGGCCGGACCGCAACCGACCTCGTGCTCGATGAGATCTTGGCAACCTTGAAGAAGTTGCAGGCAGATCAGGCTCAGTTGGCCGCAAATGTCGAAGCACTGCAAAGTCGTGTGGACGTGTCGAATTCATTGAACCACTTTCGCTCCGCGCCCTCGAGGGGTGTCAAAGACTCACCGAGTTTGGATCCTGTCAAGGGGGGAGCTGCCAATGGACTATCATCTTCCCCCCCGCCGTCGTCGCAGATCGACTCAGGGCTGACGGTAAGAACACCGCCTTCGCCGACCGCCAGGAAGACTTCGGCCACATCGCGGATCATTCTCACCACGTATCCGGGGCAGTCTGGCATCGACCCGATCCCGCTTGAATGGGGCTCGACTGATCCTGCCAAGCGTGGACCAGTAGTCGTCAGTCGACACCATCATACCATCAGACGGAGAAATGCTATCGGTGCCCATGGCGGTTCATACTCGATATACCATGCTCTGGCCGTGGCGAGCCACAACCTCGACATTGAGCACAAACCAGATTTCACCAACACAGAACCCGCCGTGATGATCGGCCCCTTTGCCGCGTGGGGCGACAAGAAGAAGATCGTGGCCATGGATCCTTTTGGACACCTGGAGCCCTGGCTGTACAAGGACTTGATGCAGAGCCAAGACATCGATATCCGGCCGACCATCGCCGTGACCAAAGCTCACATGAAGATTCCCGAGCTCCAGGAGAGCGTCAAGGCCGGCCGTCTGGTGCCGGACGGGAATATTTGTCTGAATGAGACGGGTGAATTGGCCGTCACCAAGTTCGCCGTGGAGCCGGTGTGGTACCTCCCAGGGGTCGCTGAGCGCTTTGGAATCGAAGAGAGTGCGCTGAGGCGGGCATTGTTCGAACACACCGGCGGTTCCTACCCCGAACTCATCACGAGAAACGATATCAAAGTATTCTTGCCGCCCATCGGTGGCCTGACAGTCTACTGTTTCGGAGATCCGGCCAAGATGTCCAACCCCAATGTCCGGCTAGCGCTCAGGGTACACGATGAATGCAACGGCAGTGACGTGTTTGGCTCCGACATATGCACCTGTCGCCCTTACCTCATCTTTGGCATTGAAGAAGCGGTTAAAGAAGCGCAAAAGGGCGGGTCGGGCGTCGTCATTTATTTCCGAAAGGAGGGCCGTGCTCTCGGCGAGGTGACCAAGTACTTGGTCTACAATGCTCGGAAGCGTGGTGTCGACCGTGCCAGTGAGTACTTCCAACGCACCGAGAACATCGCCGGGGTCAAAGACATGCGGTTCCAAGCTTTGATGCCAGACATTCTCCATTGGCTGGGCATCACCAAGATTGACCGGATGCTGAGTATGTCGAACATGAAACACGACGCGATTGTCGAGCAGGGCATCCCCATTCATGAGCGTGTCCCCATCCCGGACGAGTTGATCCCGGAAGACTCGCGGGTGGAGATTGATGCCAAGATCGCCGCTGGCTATTTCACCACCGGCAAGGTTATGAATATGACAGAACTGAGCGCGGTGCAAGGCCGAGCTTGGGATGATTTCTCCGCCCAAGGCATCACTTACGATGACATTGACCATTGAACGGCTGAAGAGGACTAGGTACTAAAATGGTGATGGTGGAGAATTTGGACGCCATTGAGTGTGTCTGCCGGATCGACCTCGAAGATCATCCTCATAGCTGTATAACGCAGAAAGAGCGTAAAATGTTACCACTGTTGCTGAACAGCTTCATATCTATAACCCGTATATTCCCTGCACCGTCGCAAGTCCGTGGTGGTGAGCGAGAACGTGCTGAACGCTAATGAAATGACGACTTCTGTGGCAGGCGGGATGACGTAGAAAAATTTCTGGCAAGGCTGAGTCACGGAATAATTTGTCTGCTCCTCCCACTGCAATCCCGCTTTCACCGCGCCACCCTGAGCACCGCCAAAATGCCGGCATCAACTCTGACTGAAAGGATCAAGATCCAAGAACAAAATGGCGACAATCGCCTGCGCCGAGAGGTGTCTCGAAGCCTCAGTATGTCGACGAGCCCGGAGACGACATTCCACCACCGGGCACTGTCAACGGGGATCGAAGGAACCTCGCCGGGGCTGCGACGAACCCTGACCGGGGCGGCACCGAAGCCGCTGAAGCCTTTTCGAGAACAAGATATCAAGATTCTGTTGTTGGAAAATGTGAATCAGACAGGCAAGGACGTTCTCCAAGGCCAGGGATATCAAGTCGAAGCTCTCAAGTCCTCGTTGCCCGAAGACCAACTGATTGAGAAGATCAAGTGAGTCATACCTTTCCCTCCCACCGGGTCCTTTCTCTCTAACCGAACTCAAGGGACATCCATGTCATTGGCATCCGCAGCAAGACCAAGTTGACCGCTCGAGTCCTGGCCGCGGCAAAGAATCTGATCGTCATCGGCTGCTTTTGTATCGGGACCAACCAAGTCGACCTCACATATGCGGCTCAGCATGGCATCTGCGTGTTCAACTCTCCCTTCTCGAACTCTCGCTCGGTGGCGGAGCTTGTCATCTGCGAGATCATCGCACTGGCCCGGCAGCTGGGAGACAGGAGCGGCGAATTACACAGAGGCACGTGGAACAAGGTCTCTGCCAAGTGCTGGGAAATCCGTGGCAAGACTCTGGGCATCATCGGGTATGGACACATTGGCAGTCAGTTGAGCGTGTTGGCCGAATCCATGGGAATGGACGTCATCTTCTACGATATATTAAACCTGATGGCCCTCGGCAACAGCAGACAGGTGCCCACATTGGAGGTGTTGTTGTCCAACGCCGATTTCGTGACCTGTCACGTCCCCGAACTGCCCGAGACAATGAACATGATCGCCGCCGAGCAGCTCGAGCAGATGAAGGGGGGCAGCTACCTGATCAACGCTTCACGAGGAAGCGTCGTCGACATCCCGGCCTTGATCCACGCCATGAGAAGCGGCAAGATCGCCGGGGCCGCCTTGGACGTCTACCCGGCGGAACCGGGCGGGAACGGCGATTACTTCAACAACGACCTGAATCCCTGGGCCGAAGACCTGCGCAGTCTGAAGAACGTCATTCTCACCCCACACATTGGGGGCAGCACGGAAGAAGCACAGAGCGCGATCGGTATCGAAGTCGCCGAGGCGCTGGTCCGCTATGTCAACGAAGGCGTCACCGTGGGCTCTGTCAACATGCCTGAGGTCACGCTGAGAAGCCTCACGATCGACGAACCGAACCACGCCCGCGTCATTTTCATCCACCAGAACGTCCCGGGCGTGCTCAGGAGGGTCAATGAAATTCTGGGCGACCACAACGTCGATAAGCAAATGTCTGACTCCCGCGGAGACACGGCTTACCTGATGGCCGATATCAGCAATGTCAAGGAGAATGAGATCGCCGAGTTGTATCGCGAACTCGAGTCGCTGAAGGAGAGGATCATCACGAGGATACTATATTAAGGTTGGGTCGGCCATCTTCCGGGCTGGTTACGGGCTGGCAGATGCATCGACGTTGGATATGCATGCATAGACCGAGGGCTCAACGACCGGTCTGGCGTTCTGTGGCATGACAATAAGACGGAATGGATTCCGGAGCATTGGGCGGGAGAGTTCGGCGGGAGAGTTCAACAGCACCGCAGAACCAAAAGTATATTTGGCATTTGGAATGTTCAAGAGGCTTAATACGAGCATATCAGACACCATCTCCATACCTTGTGCATTTTGCGGATTCGTGTCCAGTATCATCGGAAGAAAAGGACAGTTTTGTCATGATGGTTCCTGAGCATTCGGCAATATGACCTTCGGAGATCAGCCTTCTGACAGCCATGCCAGGAGAAGCATGTCGCAGGAGGTGCACAACAGCCAGCTCAATTACACCGTGTAGAATCGGTCACCAAAATCGCCCAGGCCGGGAACAATGTAGCTAGAGCAATCAGTATGGAGTGGTGGCCGAGAGCATGAGCATGGACAGTCGGACTCACTTTTGCGCGTTCAGGCCCTGGTCAATAAAGGCCGTGATCACTCTCACCTGGGGCACTTTGTCGGCAAAGTTCTTGATGCCGTCCGGGCTGGCAATGAGGTTCAAGAAGAGGATGCGATCCTCTGGCACGCCCTTACTCTTCAGGACTTCAACGGCCATGATCGCACTGCCACCGGTGGCCAGCATGGGGTCGAGGAGTAGCACCCATCGGTCCTTGACGTCAGGTGGAAGCTTCTCGTAGAAGAGTTTCGGCTTGCTGGTCTCCTCGTTGCGCTGAATCAAGATCTTGCCAATCCTGACCGACCGGCAGCATTCTCGGAGTCCTTCCTCCATCGACTCGCCCGCCCGCATGATGGAGACGCCGCAGATCTTGCCCTGGAATTTGACCCCGACGTAGTCCCGGCCGACCGGGGAGGTGACCGTGTGTGTGACCACGGGAAGGTGATTCAACCCTTCCTCCACCAGCAGCCGGATAATGCGATTGGAGTAGAAGATAAAGTCGGCTCTTTGCGTCTCCTTGTCTCGGATCATTCTTGCGCACATTGTTAGTCCGTCTTGCCTCCACACACGGTTTTCAGGGTGCCCACGTGAGGAGAGCAATCAGCTGTGGAGTTTGAGGCAGGACATGGACATTTTCATAAGGCACGATCCTCGACACCGTCGCCGTCGGCTTCTCTTTCTCGGGACGATAAGCCGGCCCGACGGTGACGGCGGGAGACTGTACGCCATTTGTTCGAGTCGAAGCCATGGCTATCGAGGAAGGCGCTGGCGCTGCACGCTGGGGACACTCTCGACGATTTGCTCGCGTGAGGGTGGAATACGACGCTCGAGACCGTGAGGGGAGGAGGAATGCACACTTTGGTCCTTCGTCCTGTCAGACTTTTGTTACAGGCCAGTGGCCGGGCAGCAGGCGAGCAGCGAGAAGGCCCGGACTGATCGAGAACCACCAACCTGCATAGACTCGGGGGGTTGAAAACTCTCCTCGGCCAGCACAGCACTTATATTGCGACCGCACAACTCCAGGCCGGCTTAGAGACCAGGCCCAGACCCATTCGCCGAGCCTTTCTGTTTACGCTTGACATCATATTGCATTGGCCACGGTCCAAAGACTTGTGCAGCGCGTGTTCAATTTCTGGCCTTTGATAACCTTCCCATCACACTCTGATTCTGCGCCATGGATCGAAGATCTCCAGATCATTGTAGAGCCTCGCTTGTCTGATACAAGCGTAGGAACGTCCCACATTGGCCCATCAGGCCAGCGACAAAGTCACTCGCAATGAAAGCAGGCCCCAGGCATGGAACCCTCATCGGGTCTTGACCTCATGGAAATTCCAACTGGCCGTCGAAAGGTGCCGACCTATGGCAAGGCTGCCAGAAAGATCCTGATCCATGACTTATTTGACGTTGCGACGTTCCAACGACAAGACCGAGACGATTTCCCGCCCAAGATATCAGCCAGCCATGTCACGCCGTCGGACCTCAATGCCAGACCCACGGCCATCACCGAAGCTGCTCCGCAACATCCTCCCCGTCGACGAGTCCCAACGGAAGAAGATACGGTGGGGACGAAGACTTCAATCCCCGCAAAATTGAAAGGCGATTCACAAATTGACGTGCCCACTGCCTCCCTCTTCGAACTCCATTCGTCCGACGATGAGCCAGCAACCAATACTTCCGCGTATAAGAGAAGGAAGGTCATCCCTTTGAGACCACCGTTGGCCTCCAAAACCGCCACCGCATCCGTCCCGAGGACACAGAAGAACAAGAGCCGTGAGCAGCGGCGATTGACGCCATCGACTGATGAAGAGATTGTGTCGGAGGCAGTGTCACAAAGCAGAGGTCTTGCACCAGTCCCTCAAAGGGAAAAGGCTCGAAAAGATAAATTGAAGGCCCCCGGACCAGTCGCCCCCGCGAAAACCCTCCAACCAGGAAACTGGACATTACCATGTTCGCCGACACAGTGTCAGAGCCGCGAATCGTCGGTGCCTGCTCCAGAAGACCGGTCCAAAGAGTCAGAACGGTCAAGACGAAGCACTCCGAAAAGAAGAAGAGTCGTGGTCAGTGACGAACAGCGGACAGTCTCGAGCCTGAGCGAGCGACAAATCACATCTCTGCGGCTGACTCCGGAAAGAAGCCTAGATCAAAGAGTGCTCGCCCTAGAGCTCGCAGACGGTACCGACAGTAGTTCTCCAGGTCACACGCCAAAGAGAAGCCGACAAAGGTTGGTGGATAGATTGGATCCTCCACGCTCACACACCTCGACGACGGCAGCCCGGACTCGTAGCCACCCGTCCCGAGAATCATCTGTCCCTCGCCATGTCGACGACGTCGCGACCACGTCTGCCACGCCGGAGACATCGGGAGAAACATCTTCAAGAGTTCGGCCATCCATGGACAGGTCGTCGAGCAGTCAGAGTACCACGGGCCCGGGCAAATCACGCCTTACGTACGCGAAGCAGCGCTCCCATCTGAGTGATATGGTTGACAGTCTGGAGAGTCTCGATGCGTCTGGTAGCTTCGACTCGTCACAAGATATACCCGTTCGACTGGAGTCTTTTACGAGTCTCGCGTCGCATATGGAGCTTGACGACGAGGTGAGCGACGACCAGGGCACGGGTAGTCAGCTCAAGAGTATCCATGAACTACGGCAGGCGGGCGCAGTCAACCGATATGATCGTGAATTGGATGCCATTCTGGAGGATATCGGGGCTCCGTCGGCATCCTTGCAGGTCCAAGCTCTCATGCAGCTCATCCAAAAGCTAGACGACCAGTCCTTCAAACGGCATGTCCAGAATTCCGGCAAGGTCGGCCGTCTCATCGAATGTGCCACCATGCGTCTCGACGCCGTGAGTGCGGTGCTGATGTTGGTGGTGCTTCGAGAGTGCAACACCTCCGAGATGTCAGACAAAGCCTCATCGTTACTGCTGACGTCCTTACTCCCTCTCAGTGCCCAGTCGCTGAATGAAACCAGGAGCCTTTCGGAAATGGCCAAGGACCGGAGACAACACCTGCCCAGAGCATTGGTGCGAGACTTGGTCGAGTTTGAAAGCTACTTGTCGGGCGTGGTGAATCAAGGAAAGGGCCACGGCCACGACCATGATGACCCTCGCCTGTCGATTCCCCGTCTCGCCATTGAGTCACTGGAACATGCGATGAGAATTGCACTCGAGCACAAAGAGCCTCTTCCTGAGTTGCCGGGATCAACGTGGGAGAGAGTGGCGGCTTTTTTGAGAGATGAAACCAACCGGCTCGTGGCTGGCCAGAAACGGCATCCTTCTGTCCATGGTATCGCAACCTCGTTGTCCCTGCTGGAAATGAGCTCGGCAGGCCACAAATACACCGACTCTGATATCCACGACCACAATCTCGCTCAACTCAGCGAGACGCTGGCGGCCATCTTGCGATGGGCTCGGGAAGGCCCTGCGCTGATCGAACAGTCGGCGCTGCGCTTGCTGGTCAGCTTCAGCAATAATAAAGCCGACATCTGCAGAGCATTCGCCTCGGGCCGGGTCGGACATGCCGTCTTCGCCGTGGTGGATGACAATTTCCTGCCCCTGGCCGAACGGGCGTCACAAAAGCAACCACTGGACGGGGAAAAGCTCGATGCCACCATTCTGGCCTTGGGCTGTCTGCTCAATTTTGCCGATTGCGACGACGAGGCAAGAAGGACGATGATCCGGCCAGGGGAAGATGGGAGAAGCAGTCAGGTTGAGCGATTGGTCCATATCTTCAATCGCCACATCGACCAGACCTCAGAGGTATGCGTCCCTGACGTCGTCATGGAGAATCACCCGCTAACACGCTCAGGCTCTCACGTTGGACCAGAGCCAAGTGCTGGTCGCTTTTGGCTACCTGTCCATGTTGCTGTGCACTCTCTGCCTCGATCCCTCCGCCTCCGAACAGATCAGACGCACCGTCACAGGGAACGGTCTGACCAAACTCTATAGCGCCGCGGAAACATTCTTTAGCCACATGCAAACCGTCGAGGATATGGCTGACACGGGGCCGAGCGCGTTTACTGCCCGATTTAGCGCGGTCCTAGAACGGGTGAAGAAAAGTGAAAAAAAGTGGTGACGGTTTGATTGCTCCCATGCTCGTTGGCAAAGGTTGACAACGCATCATCTTCCACGGCTCTGGCAGCTAGACACTCCAACCTAACTACGAGTTCAAACGAGCGTCCATTTGGCGGTGCCGAAATCCTAGGTACCTTAGATTTTGTACTCCCGGTGACACATCCGATTCCCCGGACGAGCCCTTTAGCGTTTGGCCAAATTATTGGTTGCGCGGAAGCAGCACCACGAGAATGCCCCGCGATGAATTTGGGACGAACTCTTTTTTGCTGAACTCATATTCGTCAACATGCCGGACGCACAGTTGTTGTCTGTAAATGTCGGTGAGCTTGATCAGGCATCTGGCTCTGCGTTCGCTCACACCATCATCACTCTTATTATCGCTTCCCACCACCGAAGAGGGCATCGCGACGGTCCGGGTGGCATGTGAAATCGTGGCCTGAGTTCCTATTACACACCACTTTGCGTCCCATTTGCTGGGTTTCGGAATTACGTTTGGCTCATGGAATCGATGCATTAACCCTTCTCTCGTCATATCATCTCTCCACGCTTTCCCCTTCTTTGCCTTTGAACATTCGGGCCTAGAATTTAGGGATCCCGCGCCAGCGACGACTCGAAGCATCCTTGATCCCAAACACCCCGGCCGGTCGAGATCGTTCTCCGCCTGGATCGACCATGGCTCCGTCCGTGAAGCAGCGGAAGATCGCGATCCTGGGGAGCCGTTCAGTCGGTACGGCTCGCTTCTGTCCACGGCACCGGGATCTACTGACGCCCCGCTAGGCAAGTCGTCCCTGACGGTCCAGTATTGCGAAGGTCACTTTGTCGAGAGCTACTATCCCACGATCGAGAACACGTTTAGCCATGAAATTATGTATAAAGGCCAGACCTTCCTGACCGAGATCATTGATACAGCGGGACAAGTGCGCCGCTCCCCGAACCGAGCGAACCGCCCAAGTGCTGATGTGGTGTGGTCAGGACGAGTATAGTATGCTCAACTCAAAACATTTTATTGGAATACACGGCTACATGCTGGTTTACTCGGTCGCATCCCGGCAGTCATTCGAGATGATCAGCATCATCAGAGACAAGATCTTAAATCACCTGGTATGTGTTGAATGAATGGTTTTGGTGATGGTGTTGATTTTGATTTAGGGTGCCGATTCCGTCCCGATAATGATTGTGGGCAACAAGAACGACGTCGATGTCAAAAAGCAGCGCAAAGTGTCGGTTGAAGAAGGTCAAAAGCTGGGGCAAGACCTACAATGTGGCTGGATCGAGACCAGCGCTCGCAACAACTACAACGTGGCCAAGGCATTCGAGATGATGATCGCTGAAATCGAGAAGTCGCAGGAACCAGATAAACCGGCTGGTGGTGGGAAATGCGTCGTGATGTGATTGCAACCGGCATGGCCTTTAACAGACAGCGCTCACCGCAGCGGGGATGTTCACAGCAACATCTCATTTCTGGGACATGGATATCGGCGCTGTAGGAACGGTGGTTCTGCTTGTTGCTTATCTGCTAGAGATCTGTACGGTGGCCTTCTGTCTCTTGTCGGGTGTGGTTAAATGGGTGGCGGTCTGTGGACATTTGGGCGGGTCATCTTCAAATTTGACGGCCTGATATATAGTGATTCCCTCCTTTTTCAGGTATAGACTCGACGGGCAATAATTTTGGCGTCTGAGAATAACGGGCACGAACAAGCCACAGAATTGTTGCAAAGTCAAATCTTCTCACCCCTTTGTGGCTTTCTGCTCCGATAAGGCGATAAGCCACAACTTTCAGGGCACTTTAGCGATTGCGGGGTGTGTGTGACTCCAACCTGTGAATATACTGTCCTTGTCCAGACTGGCAGACGGCCACCTGCAATAAAATCAGTACTTTGTTCCCACCACGGTCTTCTTCTTTTCCTTCTGCCATATCTCTACAAGCCATGATTGACCCTCTAGATCTTATTGAGGCGAGGTGAGTCCTACCGCACACTAAGAGCGCCAAAATTAATGGGCACAGGGGCGGAAATCCCAAAAAGGCGATCGAGTCGCAGAGCAAGCGGTATGCTTCGGCAGATATTGTGGATGAGGTGATTGCGCTGTGGAATGATGCCTACCAGAGTCAGTCCTGAATACACTTCACAGAGTGAAGCTAAATGGGCCAAAGCACGGTACAAGGCGACACAGGTCGGCGCCAAAATCAATGCGGTGCAGAAAGAGATTGGAAAGTTGAAAAAAGTCAGCACAGCGGCACCGTCGCGCGGTGATATCCATGCTGACGGAGGCATATAGGCCAAGCAAGATGCCGAACATTTGTTGCAGGAAAAGGCGGCGTTGGAAGCAGAGAAAAAGAGGATAGAAGATGAGGCCATCGTGAAGGAGAAGAAGAGGGACCAGAAATGCAAGTTGATTGGCAACTACGTGCACGAATCGGTCCCAGTCAATGACAACGAAGTCAGTTGCATCAGGTATTGCAGAGACACGGGCTCACCACAAACAGGACTTCAACGAGGTCATCAAGAAGTGGGCGCCAGACGGTGTCACCGTCGAGAAGAAGGATTGTCTGTCTCACCACGAAGTCATGACCAGAGCCGAGGTGTATGATGGCGAAAGAGGCGTCAAGCTTGTCGGACATCGCGGCTACTTCTTGCGAAAATGGGGCGTGCTTTTCAACCAGGCCTTGATCAACTACGGGCTGCACTTTCTCGTGAGCAAAGGCTACGATCCCATACAGCCACCATACTTCATGAAGGCCGAATATATGGCCAAGACGGCACAACTCGAGCAGTTTGACGAGGAGCTGTACAAGGTCGTGGAGGACAAGGATGCCGAAGACCGATATCTCATCGCCACCTCTGAACAGCCGTTGTCTGCCATGTTCGCCGACGAATGGCTCTCGGAGAAAGACCTGCCCAAGAAATTTGCCGGCTATAGCACTTGCTTCAGAAAGGAGGCCGGTGCTCACGGAAGAGACGCCTGGGGACTCTACCGAATCCACCAATTTGAGAAGGTAGGTGAGGGGAATTTTGTCCCTCTGCTGTCACTGACCACCGTCCAGATCGAGCAGTTCCTGTTTACCAAACCAGAAGACTCGTGGCAGGCGCTGGAGGACATGAGGGAGGTGGCCGAGGAATTCTACCAGTCTCTGAAACTTCCTTACCGGGTCGTCACGATTGTTTCCGGAGCCCTCAACAACGCGGCGGCAAAGAAGTATGATTTGGAAGCATGGTTCCCCTACCAAGGCGAATATAAGGAGCTGGTCTCGTGCTCGAACTGCACCGATTACCAAACACGAGAATTGGAGATTCGGTACGGCCAGAAGAAGGGCGCCATAGACGCCAGGAAAACATACGCTCACGCCCTCAATGGCACTCTGTGTGCGACGGAGAGGACTCTCTGCTGCTTGCTGGAGAACTACCAGAAAGAGGATGGGTTCGAGGTGCCCGAAGTGCTGAGACAGTACATGCCACCTGGCACACCCGATCTCATTCCATACACCAAAGAATTGCCCAAGGACACCATATCGCTGAAGGCCAGGCAGCCTGCTAAATCCAAAAGTTGATGGAGTGCCCGAACGTGGACCAAACCCACCAGCGGTTGGGAAACATTGCAGACAAACGAAGGACATGAGGGATGAAGTCAAAGACGTCTGTGAGCACATGCATAGATTACGGTGGGGACTTTGAATCCTCGATTCCATGCAGTTAGAGCATGGCGCGTGAAAATGAGGTCCATTTCGAGACGAGAATGACCTCACAGCGAGCATGATCTGAATGACCTCTTCTCCCTTCCCTGGCGCCTACATTCTCCATCTCACGCTATCTTGTGCTTGTTGGTTTGATAAGGTAACATGGCCAGTGAGTGATTTGCAAGGCTGTGAGGCGCCAAGATTTCAATGTCGATCACGTGAGCGAAATTGCCAAGTCCCACACAGGCATTTTCCCTCTGCGCCCAAGAAACTCTGAATAGGCAGTCAAGCACCACTCTTCGGTCAAAGCAGAATCTGCGACAAGACTATCTATCTCCCAAAAGATAGACTAGGTCGCAATCATGGCTGTCGGCAAGTAAGTCAACCTGCGCTCAGAGCCAGACAGTCGAACATTGGACTGACCCGACTCAGGAACAAGCGCTTGTCGAAAGGCAAGAAGGGTCTCAAGAAGAGAACCCAAGATCCTTTCACTCGAAAAGACTGGTACTCGGTCAAAGCTCCTTCGACCTTCAACCAGCGAGAGTAGGTGGCGGCGCCGCGCGCACAGAGAAGAAAAGTCTAACAAACAATGACAGCGTGGGCAAGACCCTCGTCAACCGCACGACCGGTCTGAAGAACGCCAATGACGCGCTGAAGGGCCGTATTTTCGAAGTCTCCCTTGCCGACCTCCAGAATGACGAAGACCACGCCTTCCGCAAGGTCAAGCTCCGAGTGGATGAAGTGCAAGGCAAGAACTGCCTGACCAACTTCCACGGCCTCGACTTCACCTCGGACAAGCTTCGCTCTCTCGTGCGCAAATGGCAGACGCTCATCGAAGCCAACGTGACGGTCAAGACCACCGACGACTACCTCCTCAGACTCTTCGCCATCGCCTTCACCAAGCGACGACCGAACCAGATCAAGAAAACGACCTACGCCGCCAGCAGTCAGATCCGTGCCATCCGGAAGAAGATGACCGAGATCATCCAGAGGGAGGCGACCAGCGTGACGCTGGCCCAGTTGACCGGCAAGCTGATTCCCGAGGTCATTGGACGCGAGATCGAGAAGAGCACGCAGGGCATCTATCCTTTGCAGAACGTCCACATCCGCAAGGTCAAGCTGTTGAAGGCACCCAAGTTCGACCTGGGTGCTCTGCTTAGTCTGCACGGCGAGAGCACTCAGGATGATTCCGGCCAGAAGATCGAGAGGGAGTTTAAGGAACCTGCACCACTGGAGAGCGTGTAATGTGGTGCTGGGCCGTGGGTTACATGGGTGCAACAGGAAGAAAACTTCAAGACGGCAGACATGTCTTGACATCCGACCGATTGTCGTCAGCGAACATGGGAGTTGCCTGAGGCAAGCATCTGGTCATTTGAGGGAGAATGTCTTGCGGGCCAACATGCCACAGCTCCAAGACGACGTTTGATGCGAGATAGCATTTGCAACCGTAACAGTTTCAGACATGCTCCTAGACCTCGTGTAATGCGTCTGTCCGTTCATGATCTATTCCATCTATCGATCGGTATTACACCAGGCTCGGACGAGCGTGTTGTACATGCATAGATTGCTTCCCTCAACACTGCGGTAGCTATGCAGCACCGACGCCTTCAGGACATTCTAACGACCCTTTCTCGGCCTCAAACATCAACCAACGGGCGGTCGAAATAAAGGCACACTCATCCGTTGCCATCGACGGCTCTTCCAATCCATTCCACAACCACCTTTCGAAACTCCTCGAATTTCTCGCTCATGATCCAATGGCCACAATCAAAGTCTACCAGCTCGAATTTCGGGAAGAAGCGGCCAATCAAGGGTAACATCTCGTCAGAAACGTAATGGCTCTTGGTACTTCGCGCAATCAGTGTCGGGCCTTCGTACCTCGCCTCGTCGGGATCCTTGAACGGAAAGTCGGCCATGGCAGGCAGGCTCTTTGCGATGATCTGCAGCGGTATGCGGAATTTATATCTCGATTTTGACGTGTGGGCACTCGCTTGGTGCGTCACGGGCGACTTGACGAGGTTCGTCAGCAGGAACTGGCGGATGGCGACGTCTTTTTCGTATTGCTGCAGGATCTTGTCCGCATCGCTTTGCTTCGTGATCGGAGGCCGGTGCTCTTCGATCTCGTGCATGGCCTTCACGTACGTGGCGAAGTCGGACTTGAGAGCAGCGTCCACAGGCGCGTTGTCGACGGGGACGAGGCCGGAGTAGGAATGGGGTTGGCGCAGGGCCAGGGTCATGGCCACTTTGGCGCCCATTGAATGGCCTATAAGTGTCGGATTGGGTATCTTCTTGGTGTCGATGAAATGTTCGACATCCATGGCCATCGAGATATAGTCGTGCTGGGGAGAATGCGGCGAGTCGCCATGATTTCGGAGGTCCAGCGCGTACACTGGTCGTGAGAGGTCTTTGGCTAAGAATCTGCCGTGCCGAGGTCAATGGACACGCGCGGTGGACCCAAGGCACAGCTTGCCTTACTTACTCAACGTGCGATTGTTGCGTTGAGACCCAAAGAGGCCGTGCATGAGGATGATCGGCGGTCCTGCAGAGGGTGAGTTGTGAGGTGGATCATGCCGGTGGTAGGCAAGGTCGAGAGCTTTGTGGCGGGCGCTGGAAGAATGGAAGCGCTTGAGCACATGGACGTAAACCTGGCCACGCATTATTGACAGCGTCAGATCGCGCCAGGGACACTTTGAAGTGACCGGTCGATGGAGGGAAGAGTTCTATTAATCAACAATAATAACACAACCCTGCTTATCACAGTGCTTGGCAGAGTGCGTCATTGTACATCAATGGCCTCGTCCGCCGCCTTCTCGCCCCAAATCTTGTACAATATCAGCAGCGGCAAATTCGCCGAGGCGGATCATCTTCTGTGGTTTCTGTTGGTACATGGTCAGTGTGGAGGAGATCTTTGAGTTCTGCTCGACCGGTGCATCCTCGGCTGGAGGACAGCTGAAAAAAGAGCCGTGAGCAGTAGTTGCTCACTGAGCGCTCTGCATTTTCTCACCAGCTTCTTCAGGGCCCCCTTCTTCTCCCGACGGTCTTTGCATCTCTTTATTTTGCAGCCGCAGCGCCGTGGGACTTTCCAACCCGGTGATCTGCCTGACGAGATGCATGGTTGAGCCTGCTTTCGAAGCTGCTCGCTTCGCACCATCCTCCGCTGCCGTGCGCAAGTAATCATTATTCGGGTCCATGATCGACAGGAACTTCTCGCGAAAGTCACCCAGAGCCAGGACGACTTCATGAGCGACCATCTCCTTGAATGCGCGCATGGTCATCGATTGGTGTTCGCGAGCAATCTCCTCGCACGACCCAGGGTTTTTGCTGATGTGCTTCAAGATTTCCACAAGATTCGACACTCCCGGCCGGGATTCTGGATCGTAGGATATGCCCTCCTCGGAGTCGGTCAGCGCGCCCTTGATCTTTGCGTGGATCTCTTCTGGAGGATCGGTGATCAGTATGCGTGACCTCGGATCCTCATGCGATTTGGACATCTTATGTTTGGGGTCTTTGAGGGACATGATCCTCTTGGATGGAGCTGTCCATCGTTAGTACAGCCCACGTGCAGCGGCAAAGCGGGAGAAACCGACATAAGTGAACGTGTGGCGGTCGGAAAAAGGGCTCGTCAAGATCGCCCGCATAGTACGCGTTGAAACTTCTGACGAGGCTTCTGGTAAACTCGACGTGCTGAAGCTGATCCTCTCCCACAGGGACGAGCGTCGGTCTGAATATAGTGAGTCAATGATGGGACCGCCATCGAAGGAGCGAACACACTTGTAGAGAAGGATATCGGCCGCCTGAAGAACCGGATACGAGAAAAGGCCCAGCCTGAGTTTGGCGGTCGCGGCGTCGCTGCTCAATGAGGCGTCTTCGGGTAGATCTAACTTGCTCTGGCCATCTCATGAGCTCGGGTGAATCGCACCGATCAGACCAGCGTACCTTCCACTGCGTCATCCTGGACAGGTATCCCGTCGAGGCGATGGTGCTGAGGATCCACATGAGCTCTGAGTGATAAGGAACCTGCCCGAATCAACAGGACAGCCTCGCGCTGAAAGGGCAAGCTTACATCAGACTGGTAGAACAAAATCGACAACTTGGGATCCAGGCCGATGGCGAGCAGAGAAGCAAATGTCTCCTTGCGTAGACGGACACGATCCTCTCGGTTTTGTTTCGCCGTCAAGGCATGCAGGTCTGCAATGAAATAATATAGCGAGTGGTTGCGTCGCTTCTTCTGGTTCGGTTCTGCTTTTTCATCCTGAAATTGCTTCCACACCTGGAGGGCGCCCAGGTAGTTACCAAGGTGTGGGACGCCTGTCGGCTGGATGCCAGATAATATTATCTCTTTAGGCCGATACGTCCGTTTCTTTGCTGCGCCTTGCTGTCCTGCAGCGGCACTGGTGGCCAAAAGCCGCCGCTGGGCTCTAAGGTATGGTGCTGACCTGGCCCCGACATATTTTGGGCGTGGGCGCATCTCACGATCAGACTAAGAGATGGGCGTGAATACCACCAGTGCGACGCGAAATATCTTACCTTGCACTGTGCTCTGGATTTTTGAACTTGTAGGCTCAATCACGTGACCTAGCGTGACTATTGGCCTTGGCCGGCTAGAACCCTTGGTCCTGCTCCTCAGGACTTTTCCTCCCAAGATTGTCATGTCCCAAGATTGATCATGCACAGCCTGGGTCCGTCGGTCATTCGCGTGAAATGCAACTGGTGTCCAGAAATACACACAGGATCGTCCCGAGTCGAATAGCAGGGCCACCACCAAGCAGGAGATGACCAAAAAGTATACAGCTAAGCATTGACAGCCCCGAGCGCAAGTTGTCGTTGCTTAGGAACCGCTGAAGTGTTACTCCACGAGCCGAGGAGACGACTTGATCAGACCAACACTGGATCTCTTGTTGGGGACTGTCCGGAGACATGGAGAACAGCGGAGAGGAAGAATCAATCTGTACTGACAACTCTCCTTCACCAATGACCGCACGCAGACAGCCTGACCCGGCTCATCTCATTCGACCACAGCTTGCTTTGCAGATGGATTGCCTCTGATATTGTATTGTATCTTCGATGGACATCTGCCTCCAAAACTCTTTGCCAGGCGCTGTCCAGAGTCAAGACAACCAGCTCTGACCCTCACTCCGCCACTCCGTCTCTTTCATTGATGCAATGTCCCCAAGCGCTGATCCCTTCCTGGTTCCTGGACTAGGCTCCCTCGGACGACTCCTCGCAGAATCATTTGACCGCCACAGGCGAAAGAGGTTTCCAACATCTATAACATCCACATCTGCCAATCGCGAACCATCGTCATGACCACCAAAGACGGAATGTTTACGGTAGGGGATGACACTCTACATACATGAATTGGCATGGCCAAAAGGAAGTAATAGCCGTCCAGAGGGGGCAAGCAATTCAGGCAAGCTCACTGCAGGAGGAACCAAAGCATTGGAGACTAGAATGCGAACGATAAAATGCAGAGTAGATGAGGCAGGCATTGGAAGAGAGCCTGAATAAGTCCTTCCACCCTCAACTTCGATAAACTAATCCAGTCCTCTGACACTCGCTACCGTTGGGAATTCCTGCCAACCAGTGTAGATGCTGATATTGAACTCTGTCCAGATATTCTTTCGATTTTCACGGTCCATATTGTTAGTGTACACGAGGCGTCGCTTGCTCATCTCGCCTCACCTCCTTCAAGAGAGCTGTATATACTAGAAACGCTGAGAACCCGTATACCAGTTTCCTGTGGGATGCACGGATTTCCCGTCAGTCACATGCACAAGCCCGTGCACGAGATCTCGCGACCACACCAACCAAATTTCTCTCAAGAGTGGCACCTTGGCCCGTACCCTCTTCTCCTGTTCCACCGGTTCAAGGATGTTCACTCCTTCTGATCGGCCGTCTGACTTGCCTCTCTCACTTCGGTCATGGGAACACCGACCTGTCTTGCGCCTTGTTTCTGTATCATCTTCTCCAGGCTCTTCCGGCCGGCCACAGCCTTGTTGAAGCCAAAATACTTGAGCTTCTCGTCCAGCTCCTTCTCCATCTCATGAAACTGCTTGTCCATTTTCCCCGCGACATCTGTCGTCGATGATGGTCAGCGAAAAACCACAGTCCGTCAAGTAGAGATGAAAGAGGGCCGAGAAAGGTTAGAAAAGCTCACCTAGCTGCTCCCACTCCCACACATTCGCCTTCATGCCCACACCGTAGAACTGCCACTTTCTCAGAAAGGCCAGCCACACCTCCACGACACTCTTATCACCGTCCATCACCGTCACCAGCCTCCGCATTGTGATCCGTTCAAAGTTCTCCTGGCTCTTCTTGTGTACGAAATTGCTCCGAGGCATCGTCCACCTCTCGGTAATTTTGGGCAACGGCACGGGCCCAGACGCTGGGAGACCTAGATAGAACGCCGCACGCATTGCAAAGTCGGCAAAGAACTCGAGGTTGCGTACACTGTAGGAGCGAAGTTGCAATGACGCCACCGGCACGCCGTATTGGGGCTTGTGTCGCATGGGTTTGCGGTAGGCCGCCAGCACGTTGGGAGCGTACACCGCCGGATCTCCCTCTTCAGTTTCTTCTCCGCCGACCTTGCCTTTTTTGTCTTGTGATGTAGGAGATCTGGCAGCCTTTGGAGAAGAGTGCTGCTGCGGTTGTCGTTGCAGTTGTTGCTGACGTTGGTCTTCTCTTCTCGCGCCCTTCGACTCTGTCGCCTTCGACGAAGCAGATGACCAGGTCTTCTTGGGCGGCACGTCCACAGGCACCTCTTGAAGAGTCTCCTTCGCTTCCTTTGCGTCCTCTGTAGCGCGTGGCACTGTCAATTCGCCCTCCACGACCGGACCCGCAGACCGCTGGGGCATGGGAAACCCCTCCGTGATGTCCTTGGGTGCAGCAGCCATTCCGACTCTGGCACTCGAGCTGAACCTTCGACACTGACATCTTATGCTTTGGCCATGAGCTTCGGGACGCCGTATGCGTGTTCCCAATGTCGACAGCTGCGAAAAGTGTCAGCGATACCTTCTGGAGAGGCCACCGACGAAGCAGCTGTTTCCTTTGGACAGGTGGCACTGACCTTGCTAGGCCGATAAGCCTCAATGGCTCGCCTGACACATCGTGGTGTCGACATGCCTACTCGTTGGTATTGTGACGAAAGCTGGTTTTGTGAAGTCGTTGACTAGGAAATCCGCCTCCGGTTTAGGCGGCATTCATTTCGGGAATAGTCTGGGTCTTGGCCGCCTGCCGCTTTTGACGTCACTATTAAAACGCCCTTCTGAACCTACACTCTTTCATCGCGTCCTATCTCAACCAACGCTTATAATATTGCAAATTTGTCTACGGAATCGGGTTTTCCGCACGATATTCCGTGTGCATCATGTCTTCTGTTGCTGATTTTGGCCCAGAGACGAGCACCGCCTTGGATCCTGATCCACTCCTTGCAGCATTCGATGAACGAGATACTTTAGAACACAACACCACATCGACCTCCACAACCTGCTCGCCGACGGGTATATCGACCTGCTCGTTCTATATCTCGCTCGCCAACGAGACATGACCCTGAAAGTGACCCAAATAGCGCAAAGAGATTGGCACAGTTAGCAATGCTCGAATTTGCAGTGACCAGGGGAAGGCCCTCCACATGGTGTTTGGGCGCCAAGCCTCAGTCTTCCACCTAAACACTACAAAGGTTCCCCATTGGTCTTGGCAAGTTTGTGGCTGTCAGGCTGCGTTGAACACCAGGTCAGTTGCTGTCGGTCATGAGTCAATCTCCTTCCAGCTTCCTGAGTTCGGCCGGCGATCACTGAAAGAGTGCTCGCTGGCTGCCTTGGACCATGACCACTTTCACAAACTCCGGCCCAGTGCACAATCAAGCTGGTAGCCAAACATTCCACGCTCCCGTCTACCATGAACACACTCACATGTAAGATGTTGGCCAAGTCTGCACTTCAACGGTACTGACACTGTCAGCACTATATCCCAAGATATTGATCTGGAACGGTACCTGCAGCACCTACCTAGAGCCCACACCGCGGCCTTCAACTCTTTCGAGAGGCGGCATGACCCTTTATGCCTCCGGAATACCCGTGTTGACATACTGGAAAAGATCAAGCAATGGGCTGACAGGCGAGATGACAAGAATATCTTCTGGTTAAATGGCCTGGCTGGTACCGGAAAGTCCACCATCGCCCGTACAATCGCACGCCAGTTCTGTGATCAAAAATGCCTCGGCGTGAGTCGCCTCGGAGCGAGCTTCTTCTTCTCCAGAGGTGGCGGAGATGTGAGCCATGCAGGCAAGTTCTTCACCAGTATTGCTCTGCAGCTAGCAGCCACGTCGCCATCTCTTAAGCAGCACATCTGCGAAGCAATTGCAGAGAATAGTCTCATCGCCAACCTAACCTTACAGGATCAGTGGCGCCAGCTTATCCTTCAGCCGCTGCTAAAGATCAAAACCTTCCCTCACCCATCGCTAGTCATTGTGGTTGATGCCTTGGACGAATGTGATGATGCAAATGATGTTCGCATCATTGTGCAGCTGTTTGCCGAAATTCGGTCGTTGAACCTGCTCCGCTTACGGGTGTTCATGACCAGCAGACCAGAAATTCCTATTCGACATGGCTTTTACCAAGTTCCGGATTCGGAACATCAGGACTTTATTCTTCATAGCATTTCGCCGCAAGTCATTAACGATGATATCTCTCTTTTCTTCGAAGACCAATTCAGGATCTTCAGGCAGGAGCGACGAATGGCTGCGGATTGGCCGGGCCAAAAGAGCATCGGAGTCCTGGTGCAGAAGGCTGCTGGCTTGTTTATTTGGGCTGCAACTGCCTGCCGCTTTATCCATGAAGGCCAACGATATACGCAGAGACGACTATCCCTTCTCCTTGAAGGGAGCCCTTTCCTGACGAAGCCGGAAAAGCGCCTTGACGAGATATACCTCACAGTCTTGAAGAGTTCAATCAGCCAGGACTATGAAGAGCAGGAAAGAGCAGAGTTATGCGAGGCCCTGAAGACAATCCTCGGAACTATTGTCACACTTTATTCCCCACTTTCTCTCCTCTCACTCGCAGGATTACTTCGGATGCCTACGCAAGAAATGGGCCAGACCCTGGATGATTTACATTCTATCCTGGATATTCCCGAGGACCAATCTCTTCCTATACGTCTCCATCATCCCTCCTTTCGAGACTTTCTACTCGACAATGAAAGATGCAATGATTCACAATTTTCAGTGGACGACAAGAAAGCTCATGGAGCCTTAGCCGACGCCTGCATCCAATTGATGTCTGAAAGCCTGAGAAAAGATATCTGCGGACTGCACACTCCCGGTACAATTGCCACGGACGTTCAACAGACAGTTACCCAGTGTCTCCCTACAGAGCTTCAGTATGCCTGTCTATCCTGGGTCCAACATGCTCAGAAGAGCGGGATTCGACTTGAAGATGATAGACAAGTGCATACCTTTTTACAGAAGCACCTCCTCCACTGGCTTGAAGCCCTGAGTCTTATGCAGAAGACTTCCGAAGCTGTTCTTGCGCTGATCTCTTTGGATTCTATGAATCTAGTAAGTGGATGTGGCGCTACACTTGCAGAATTCTGACTACTAGAAAGGACAATAAAGGTCCTCAACTACAGGCATTTATCCACGATGCCAAGCGGTTTGCGATATATAATAGGTCAATAATTGAAGAAGCTCCTCTCCAAGTATATTGCTCTGCCCTTATCTTTACACCGAAAAGGAGCATTGTTCGACGCTATTTCTTAGATCAGATACCTAGATGGATGGGCAAGCTGCCGGATGTCCCAATTAACTGGAGCCCTTTGCAGCAGACGCTCGACGGCCACTCAGGTGGGGTCAGCACGGCCGCCTTCTCACCTGACGGCAGGCTGGTGGCGTCCGGCTCCGACGACGAGACGGTCAAGCTCTGGGATGCGGCCACGGGAGCCCTGCAGCAGTCGCTCGAGGGCCACTCAGGCTGGGTCAGGGCGGTCGTCTTCTCACCGGACAGCAGGCTGGTAGCGTCCAGCTCCGACGACAGGACGGTCAAGCTCTGGGACGCGGCCACGGGAGCCCTGCAGCAGTCGCTCGAGGGCCACGCGCGC